>Ga0157363_1001429_pt1 | contig 19905 bp, 16 predicted proteins | sample AttsexASBM1_FD_111477 | JGI IMG/M metagenome (GOLD analysis project Ga0157363, IMG submission 111477) | Fungus gardens microbial communities from leaf cutter ant in Ribeirão Preto, State of São Paulo, Brazil - Atta sexdens ASBM1 | ecosystem: Host-associated > Fungi > Mycelium > Unclassified ... | reverse complement strand
GATCCAAGTGCCAACCATAGGTAGATCTGTGGTTGGCATAGTGTGATTAGGATTACGCGGAGTTACGCATTTGGGGGTTGTAAGCGGGAAGCCGCCAAAATTTTGGCACTATGCTGTTCGTTAAATTGAGTTAATAAATTGTGAGAATTAGCGATAAAGTACGTCTCAGCAGACGTACTTTAGATTATAGCGATGTGGATTTTTATTTTGAATCCGACTCATCCTCCGAAGCGTATGTACCCTCAAAAGGATCTGTCCACTTATAATTATTATAAAATAATGTTGCTACATCACCAGTATCCCATAAAAGGGTTGCCCCTCCACTGGAGGAAATCTTCCATTTACCACGAGTATTATCGCTGAATTCGATGAAACCTTTAGCATAACAAGGTGAATAACGTTCATGGATATTGAAGTTTAAAGGTACAGGATATGATTTTGAAAAGTATTCTCTCACATCTTTCTCTGTGATTTTAAATGCACGACAACCATCAATCACATTTATCGATTCATCGTCACTTTTTCCTGTTTCATTAATTTTTATTTCTACTATTGTCCTGGGTGCAGTATGGTCTGCAAAAGCCACATTTATGGTTAAAATCACACCCAATATAGAAAATATTTTTTTTACCATCGGGCTGTGCCTGCTTCTGTCTTAACTTTATATGATACTTCAGGATGTCTGAATATTTCAGTCATTGGTACTTTCAATGTGTCAGTAAGTTCTGCTACAAGCCATCTTAAAGAGCTATTTTGTGCTTCATTTACTTTTTCATAAACAGCATTTTCCCCTTCGCCTGAATCGGGTTTCCCCACAATTTCTATACCCAGAGAATCAAAGTTAGCAGGGTATCTTTCCGGATATGGCTTCTTCTGTTCTAATCGAGAGAGTTGTTTATATTTATTCAGTAATGGTTTTATTGTGGCAATTTCTGAAGGTGTGCATGTTTTTTCCATGTAACATCTGGATCTTATATTGACGACATGATTTGTGACTTTGAAAACTGAGGCAGTCTGATAAATATTGCCATCTTTATCTATTAGAAAATGAGCACCGTTTGCGCCTGTATGTTTATAACTATTAAAAGAACTTTCTGCTGTGGAGCCACCCGTCTGATGTACAACGATCCCGTTCACTTTATCCAGTTTACCGCGCTCTATTGTACTGAATCTCTTAATAATAATACGTTCCGCATCCACTAAACCATTTTTATCAACGAATAACATAGTTATATTTCCTTATATCACCTGTATTTAAATGTTCGCATTGGCTTTAATGTCGTAACCCATAGCAACTGTACCCGCTGAATTTCCCTCTGCATTCTGCAAAACGTAATCCATTTTCACCCGTGAAAAAGCGAGACTTACCGTTTCGCGCGGGACCCGCATGGTATTGAGGTAGACCGGACTAACCCGGGTAATGATAATTTCCTGAAGCGTAATGCGCAGATATTCCAGCGGAGAGCCACCTGCTTTTCTTACTGTCAGAACAGCTTCGGGAATATGTTTGCCAGTCAGACAATACTGAAGAAGGTTGGGACTGGATTTGTCGATATAATGCTCAAAATTAAGGTCCTCAACAGTACATTTTCCCGCACCGCCGCCACTACCGGAAAGCATATTCGATGTCTGACTAACAGACCAGTCCCAGTCAAGTACCTCAACCTCTCCTTTATGAGTGGAATCCTGAGATTCACCTTCGATACCATCAATTTTTATAAAAATATCCTGAGCCATAATTCTTCCTTGTATGGGTGAAATGATTTACTACTTTTCTCTGCCTCGTATAAGCGTCCGGTAAACCGTCGGGCGCGACACCGAAAACAGCTCTGTCAGGTCACTGATTGAGTGTTCCCCCCTGCCGTGCATACGGCACAGCTCCTGTTGCTGCCTGTCTGAAAGCTTTGGTTGCTCGAGTGTCTTCTGTCATCCTACAGGTTTAGTCAGCTTCTCCTCCACATCTTGCCATGACTTCTTGAATGATTTCAGCCGCTGTTCGGCATACATTTTTGAAACGACAGTTTTCTTCTTCCAGCCCTTTCGGCCAGGAGATGAGGGCAGCATCCATCCTGCCAAACTACAAACGCCATTGATAAAAGCTGGCACTGCTGATGCCGTGCTCCCGACAAAGCTCCGGGAAAGGCGTGCCTGCTTCGGCTTGTTTTAAGAATGGCGATAATCTGGCTGTCAGTAAAACGTGATTTTTTCATAGAGTTTCCGCTTGGTTCAGATTCCGAGAAAATTCTACTTATGAACACACCGGTTTTATGGGGGAGACCGGGTGCCTGTCTACGGAATAGATCCTTGGTCTGACAAGTTTTGGCCAATTACAGCTTGAAAACGGTGCAAATACCAAGGTTTGATATAGAGTTGATGGCAAAAGAGGTAATGAATTTTATTTCTCCAGGATCTTGCTAAAATGCGAATCAATGTTTGATCGAAATAACCAGCCTTTCAAGAGCCGCCTTATTGATTTCGGGTGTTGGATCCACTTGAGTTGCTCAGGTGATATCGCTGAAAGTGTTAATATTCTATCTTTACATTTAGCAAATGATAGTACTACAGCACCTGTCCAGAAAGTTGACAATATTTTGGATAAATTAGCATTTTTACTATTATTATAATAATGAATACTTTCAATGAGTTGTGGGATTTTTTGTCAGATTTATGTGAACTACCATTCTGATTGACCTGACAATCATTTGTAGATAATAAATACACAGACCCCTGTTAATACAGGGGTTTTTTATGCAATTCATATTTTGGAATTTATTAAAACTTATAGGGTTGTTACCCCGATGAAGATCACACAGCGACGACTCACTGACTGAAGTGCGAACAGTTTGCAGCAATTTACCATACTTATGGCCACCCCGGTCTTTTCACCCGATGATCATATCTTATTCAATGGGTTATTGCCCATTCTGTACCTGATTATTGCCTTAATGTTAAGGCACACACCCTGAATCCTCTCTGTCAGGATACCCGTCATTTATGCATTCTGTTTTACGGATGCCCACAGAGTATTGCGCTATCAAAAACACTATAATTCAGATATTTGTGTAAACGGTTACCCAAATAATTATAGGTTTTTTTACATCTGTGGCGGCAGTGTGTTTTCTTATATACGCATAATAATCCCTGGTAATTAGGGGGTTATCACGATTCCCGTGAAGTTTGTCTGTTTTTATTTTTTTATTTGTAAGCTCATTGTAAACACTTGGTGTAAACGGTTACACTAAGTATTCTGTTTTACTTTTATCCATTAGATGGGTTTTAAACATGTCTCGGGTCTCTACTATACTTCATGGGTTAACACGGATATTTTCGCTATTCTGCGCCGCATGGCTGCTGATTGGCGGCGTGTGGCTATTATCTGTCGGAGGGAGTGCTTACTACCTTATCTGCGGTATAGCCATGGCGATATTTTCTGTATTGTTATGGAAGCGCAGAAGCAGCGCATTTTATCTCTATTCGCTTATCCTGATTCTGTCAGCCCTCTGGGCATGGCAGGAAGCGGGGACTGACTTCTGGAACCTGGTTCCACGCCTGGATATCTGGGTACTGTTTGGTATCTGGTTGATATTGCCGTTCAGTTACCGGCGTTTTAACTCTGCCGGTAAAAAACCATTGCTGGCCATGGCGATTGGCCTCGGGATTAATGCCCTGCTGCTGGCGGGCGCGTCACTGCACGACCCACAGGAAGTCAACGGTGTGCTTAATGTCAGTGATAAGCCGCCAGCCGAATCTGCGGCGTCTGCAGCAGACTGGCCGGCCTATGGACGTACTCAGGAAGGGGTCCGTTATTCTCCGCTAACACAAATCAACGATAAAAACGTTCAACAATTACAGGTTGCCTGGCAGTTCCATACCGGTGACCATAAAACAGCGAATGATCCGGGTGAGATCACTAATGAAGTGACACCACTGAAAGTCGGTAACATGCTGTACCTCTGTACACCGCATCAGATACTGATTGCCCTGGATGCTGCCAGTGGCAGAGAGAAATGGCGTTTTGATCCGCAGCTCAAATCTGATCCGACATTCCAGCATATTACCTGCCGGGGTGTTTCCTATCATGAAATCAAATCTGTTCAGGGCGATTCATCAGCGCCGGCCGCCTGTTCACGGCGTATTTTCCTGCCGGTTGATGACGGTCGTCTGTTCGCGGTTGATGCCTTAACCGGACAACGTTGCAGTAATTTTGCTAATAATGGTGAACTGAACCTGCAACACCTGCAGCCGAACGCTTATCCGGGAGGGTATGAGCCAACCTCACCGCCCATCATTACTGATAAAGTGGTGATCATTGCCGGTTCTGTCACTGATAACTTGTCTACCCGTGAACCATCAGGAGTCATCCGCGGTTTCGATATCGACAGCGGGAAACTCCTATGGGTATTTGATCCGGGAGCAAAAGACCCTAATGCCGTGCCTGCTGACGGGCAGACATTTGTGGCGAACTCACCAAACTCCTGGGCGCCGGCGGCTTATGACGCGCAGAGGGATATTATTTATCTGCCTATGGGGGTTTCAACTCCGGATATCTGGGGCGGGGCGCGTAACGCTTTGCAGGAACGTTATGCCAGCGGTTTACTGGCTCTGCATGCCTCAACCGGCAAGCTGGCATGGTTTTACCAGACGGTGCACCATGATCTCTGGGACATGGATTTACCCTCACAGCCAACCCTGGCTGATATCACCGATGAGCAGGGTAAGACCGTGCCGGTGGTCTATGTTCCGGCCAAAACGGGTAATATTTTTGTTCTGAACCGTGACACCGGAAAACCCGTCGTTCCTGCCCCTGAAACACCGGTACCGCAGGGGCCGGCGAAAGGCGACCATCTGTCTCCAACCCAGCCTTTTTCTGAGCTGACTTTCCGTCCTAAGAATAAGCTGCAGGGTAGGGATATGTGGGGCGCAACCATGTTTGACCAGCTGATGTGCCGGGTGATGTTCCATAAACTGCGCTATGAAGGGCCGTTTACCCCGCCGTCTGAGCAGGGTACCCTGGTTTTCCCAGGTGATTTCGGGATGTTTGAATGGGGCGGTATCTCGGTTAACACCGATCAGCAGTTTGCGATTGCTAATCCGATGGCGATGCCTTTTATTTCTAAACTGATCCCACGCGGACCGGGCAATCCCATAGAACCCGGGGCTGATGGTGCCGCCGGTTCCGGTTCAGAGTCCGGGGTACAGCATATGTATGGTGTGCCTTACGGAGTTGAACTGAATCCGTTCCTGTCACCGTTGGGCTTACCTTGTCTGCAACCTTCATGGGGCTTTGTCTCTGCGATCAATTTACGTAATCACCAGATCATCTGGAAAAAACGGATTGGTACTGTTCGTGACAGTGCGCCGGTACCTTTACCCTTTAAAATGGGTGTTCCAATGTTGGGCGGTCCGGTGACAACGGCAGGCAATATCTTCTTTGTTGCTGGCACACTGGACAACTACCTGCGTGCTTATAGTGTTCGTGACGGCAAACTGTTGTGGCAGGCTCGCCTGCCGGCAGGAGGTCAAGCGACACCAATGACGTATGAGGTTGATGGTAAGCAATATGTCGTGATTATGGCCGGCGGGCATGGTTCTTTTGGGACCAGCCTGGGCGATTCACTGATCGCTTATAAACTTCCTTAATTTAACGCCCCCGTACCCTGAGGGTACGGGGGCCTTTCTAAAGTATTTGACTGGTACAGGAACCATCAGTTTAGTCACGCCACGACCGGGAAATGGCTTCCCCGAAGTCCTGGCCATACCCGTAAATAAACGCCCTTAACTACTCCAACTCCAGTTGCTCAATCACTGCCGCTATTTCCGGTAAATCGCTTTCCGGCAGGGGTAACAGCGGGCGGGGCAGGTTATCGCGGGCGGTCAGGCCCAGAATTCCGGCAGCAGCAGAGATAACCCGCAGGCTGCCGCCATGTTTGCGGAACAGTGCCCATAAAGGTTCCAGCCTGGCGCTCAGTGCCATGACCTGTTGAACATCACCGGCTACCGCGGCCCGGGTTATTTGTTTGCTGATGCGCGGGAACAGGCCGCCGCATACCGAATACCAGACGTCACAACCAGCAGTTAAACCACTCGCCGCAAAAGCATCTCCACTGATACCAATAACGGTGCCAGGTCTTAGCTGGCTACGCAACTGGTTGATCCGTTGTGTCACCGTATCGTGATCCCCGGGGATTCCGGGAATTTTCACCGAGCGAACTTGTGGCAATGCCGAGAGTTGTCTGAGTAACTGGTCTGAATAGCGGAAATGGGTGGTCGACGGGTTATCGTAAACACAGATCGGTATCGATACTTGTTGGGTTACTGCCTCAAACAACCGGTACACTTCTTCATCGCGCAGAGGCTGGTAGCAAATGACCGACAGTAGCAATGCATTCGCCCCGGCTTGCTGTGCATCTTCCGCCAGACGCAGAATTTCATCACTGCTGACTGAGCCGATACCGGCCATTAATGGAATATTACCGGCCAGCTGGCGGGCGAGCTCTATCACGCGCTGGCGCTGCTGACGGGTCAGATAGGCATAGCTACCGGTTGATCCCAGAATACCCAGTGAATCGACTCCGGCGGCAGTCAGACGCGCCATTATCCGGGCAAAACTCTCTTCATCCACCTGCCCGTTGTTTAACGGTGTTAACGGAAAAGCACATAACCCACTAAACATAGTAATACTCCTGAACTAACGTAATTGATTATTCGGATATCAGGGCTTTGTTGAATTGCATACCTGGCATCATTTTCTCTAAACCATCTGTCAGCATTTTCCCGGCGAGGTCCAACTGTTCAGCCGGCATTTCAGGCAGGCTTTCCAGAATAAACCACATATGTTGTGCCTCAATACCTAAGCGGGTACGTATCCCCTGGCGCCAGTTCCAGCGCCGGCAAGTTACACCTATATCATCGCGCCAGATGATCTCGCCAGGTGAAGCGGTTTCGGTCACCGGATCTCCCTGTTTCAGTGTGTCGAAAGGTTCATCACCTTTAGCGATAACTAAGCGGGGCTCTCCCTGATAAGCTGATATATCTTCTCCCCCTACCGGAATGGCAAAGCGGAGGCTGACGGCATTATACAGGTCGACAATGGGATTCAGCGGCGGCAGGCTACCATCACGTAGTACCCTTTTGCGCAGTGCATCCGCAGAACAGGGAGTACGTTTAGCCTTGGCACCAAATGACCGAAATACCTCAGCCCAGCCAGACAGGTGTGCATCTGCCCATTCTGGTTTTCCGGCCAGAACAGATTCGCAGGCTGCCAGTAATTCAGCCCTGCCGACCTCTGAATCTGTCACCTGAGCTGCTGTTACATTGATACTGAGTGCCCGAAACCCCGGGGCAAGTCGATAAATCTCTGGTGCAATTGACGGAATGAGTGCTGACACGACATAATCCTTTAATGACTATTTTATTGCATAATATCGACCAATGACCAAAAAAGTCAATTTAGTGACCGGGCCGGGAGCGGACGTAAGTTCGGTGAATCAGGCTGTATCGCAGAGAATCAAACAATACCGTAAACAAAAAAAGCTCTCCCTGGATGAGCTTTCCCGTCGGGCGAACGTTAGTAAAGGTATGCTGGTGGAGATTGAAGGCTGTAAGGCCAATCCAAGCATTGCCCTATTATGTCGTCTTGCTGCAGCGATGGGGGTTTCAGTAGCTGATTTTGTTGACGTGAGTTCCAAACCGGATGTGCATATCATTGATGCCCGGGATATTCCTGAGCTCTGGACTGGTGAGAAAGGAGGCTACGCCAGATTACTGGCGGGATCCGGTGGGCCAGAAATGACGGAACTTTGGTTATGGGAGATGCAGCCCGGGGAAAAATTTGAATCCTCAGGACATCCGCCAGGAACCTTTGAATTATTGTATGTCCGGTCCGGCAGTTTGACGCTTAGCGTCAAAGAGAGTGTTTACCAGCTAAATCAGGGGTGTTCAGCTACGGCCAAAACCGATGTGCCACATAGTTATGAGAATCAGGGGACTCAGCCGGTAATTTTTATGATGACGGTGAATGAAAAACCCTCCTGAGTATCACCATCTACGCCTGCAACGTCATGACAGTTTGGTGGATTGTTGTCAGGTATTGAATTCATCAGTGCTAAATGCTGTTATAAAACCTGACCAATATGATAAATCACAGGGGAAAAACATCAGTGTTACAGTCCAGCGAGTGGTTCAGCCGGAATGGTATCGAATGTTCCCGGGTGATTGCCTGTGATGACGGGTTTCCAAGACATTCTCACGATGAGTATGTGATCAGTGCCAATCTTAGCGGCATTGAGGAAGTCTGGCTGTCGGGAAAAAATTTAACCGCGAAAAGCGGACAGGTCACCCTGTATAACCCTGCCTCTGTTCAGTCCTCAAAATTTGCGCAGCAGAGTGTCGAATTTATCAGTATTCATCTGCCCCAGTCCGTGGTGAAAACGCTGGTGGCGCAGGAAAATCTCGGCAGCCGATCTCAGGCTCCGGTACTGCGGGAAGGAGTGCTGGATGATCCGCAGTTGTTTCATGCTATCTGCCGGTTTGCAGGTTCGGCCCGCAAAGATAACGACTCTCTTCAACAGCAGGAACTGTTACAGTTGTGCGGCGAATTGCTGGAACCTTCCGTCTCCCTGACGGGGAGTGAAGCACAGCAAATCAGCAGAGTGACCGACTATCTGCGTTGCCATCTGACTGAAAAACCCTCTCTGGAAACTCTGGCGCAGATAGCCGGATTAAGTAAATATCATTTTGTCCGGCTGTTTACCCGCTATACAGGGTTGCCACCCTTGCAGTATCACATGCAGCTACGGCTACACCAGGCGCGTAATCTGCTACGCCGCAATACTTCTCCGCTGGAGGCAGCGATTAGTCTCGGATTTTACGATCAGAGCCATTTTATCAATGCGTTCCGCAAAGTGATGGGGATCACCCCCGGTCACTATATTGCCCGGTTAGGTCTTAGCCGGGGATAAATTCGTGGTAGCCGGAGACAATTACCGTGAGTGCGAAGTAACTGAATATAATGGCAGAGGCGATATAAGAAAATTTCAGTAAACGGTTACCCATTAATTTACCCCCCAGGCTGCCAACCAGACAGAGTGCACAGGTCCACAGGACTCCGGCCATAAAAAAGCCACCCAGAAACCATCCTGAGGATGCCACACTGTGCTGCCCCATCCTTGAGATTAGTGCCCCGCCAACGGTGGCAAACCAGAGAATGGCCGAAGGCGAAGACATCGCCAGCAACATGCCCCGAACGAATTCCCGTCTCAGCGAGCGTAACTGAGGGGGTTCTCCGCTGTTCAGTGCGGTTGACTGACGAAAGGCCGCGATCAACATTTTCACTGCAAACCAGATCAGCATCGCACCGCCGCCAATCCACAATACCCAGCGCACGGTAGTGAACTGTAACAGCACCGCCATGCCTGCCAGTGCCAGAATGGCATAGGCCAGATCACCGAAACAGGTGCCAATTCCCAGCCAGAAACCATGAAAATAACCGCGCTGCATTGCCAGTGTCATCATCGCGATATTGGCAATACCGATATCCAGACACAACGACAGGCTAAGTAAAAAACCATTAGAAAACTGAAGCATGGGGTCAGTCCCTGATCATAATTTAAGCTGTGATAAACGCGATAACCGTGGCCACATAAACGGCCAGAGAGTGACCATCTCACCACAAGCCGCTAACAAGGTATTGGAAATAATTGCGCCGCTGGCAGTGCCGGCAATGGCAGGAGGATCTACGCAGTTATACTTTCTCTGTCTGCGGGGCGGGAGATGGGGAAAAATAGCGGGAGGGGGTGATACCAAAGGTCTTTCGAAAGCCGTGAATAAAGGCACTCAGGCTGTCATACCCTACGGCAAGAGAGACCTCGGTGACACTCTGCCCGCTAAACAGTAATTCCAGGGCGTGCAGCATACGCGCCTGTTGCCGCCACTGGCCCGGGGTAATCCCTGTCTGCTGCCGGAAACGACGCGATAAGGTACTCAGTGACATGCCGGCCTGCTGTGCCCATTCTTCGACGTTGAGGTTAAGGTCAGGCCTGTCCAGTAACCGGTGGGTAAGTTGCTGTAACCGGGATTCGGTGGGCATGGGCAAATGGAATCCTCCCCGGGGGAGGAGCGCTATTTCATGGGTCAGGCTGTCCAGCAGGCTGAGGACATGCCCTGGTTCCAGTAACGGGGCATCTTCCAGCCGGCTGATCATCGCATCGGTCAACGCCGTCTGAGTGAAAATCGCCGGCACGTCAGGAAACGCCGCGCCAAGTTCTGGTTGCAGATAAAGGCACATCCCTTCAATCGCGCCAAACCAATGAGTACCGTGATCCTGTTTGCCGGGGATCCAGCAAAACTGTCCGGGCAGTACGCATGTGACCTCATCGCCACTGTGAAGAATGACTAACCCGTGGTGGATCGCGATAATCAATCCCTGCGGATGCTGGTGCTGTTCCAGAAAAGTGCCCTGTTCCCGGCGTTTTCCAGCTAACCGCAACGGAGTGACCGGCTGATCTTTATCGATCATTGGCGTCTCCAGTCGCAGTACCGGTGACGATTCTGAGCAATTCTCTGACGGGTTGGCGTTAGCCGCATTTTTAGGGGCCGGGTACACTGTGTTCTCCTGATGTTAACCTGCTGTTTAGTTTAACGGCTTGTTGACGGGTAATCACTTTTCTCTGGAAATAAAACCATGTCGCAGTCACCACTGACCCTCTCTTCAGAAAGGTCATTCTCCTCAGCCCTGCTTTTCGCGGGGATCATTTTGGTCGGCGCCAATCTCAGAGCGGCGATCACGGTCGTTGGCCCGGTACTTTCTGATATCCGGGCCAGTACCGGAATCTCAGATTCCGCGGCGGGCTGGCTTAATGCATTACCGTTACTGATTTTTGCCCTGCTGGCCCCGGCCGCCCCAAAGATGGCGGCCAAGTGGGGGATGGAAAGGGTTATTGGTCTGGCCCTGATATTGCTGGTGGCTGGCATCAGCTGGCGTTCCACCGGAGGCAGTATCGGCCTGTGGGGTGGAACCTGTATCCTTGGGGCAGCTATCGCATTTTGTAATGTATTGCTGCCGGCACTGGCAAAACGGAGTTTCCCGGCGAAAGCTGCGAGAGTGATTGGCGGTTATGCGGCAATGATGGGAGTTATCGCCGCGATAGCCTCTGGCGCGGCGGTGATGCTGGCCAACGGAGATACCGAGGGTTGGCGTCGGGCATTGGGGGCCTGGGCGGTACTGGCCGTTATGGCGTTACTGGTCTGGTTGCCACAGCTACGTACCCGTACCCGGCCTGCACATACCCGACTGGCCGCTCTCGACCCTCACCCGGAACAGTACCGTTCTCCCTGGAAAAGCAGTACCGGCTGGCAGGTTGCGCTGTTTATGGGATTACACTCGACAGTTTTTTATGTGCTGGTGGACTGGTTCCCCGCCTATGCACAGACCGTCGGTATTTCAGCTTCTATGGCCGGCCGCTGTCTGTTCGTGTATCAGTGTATTGCCGTGCTGGCCAATCTGAGCATGACAATCATCATCCCACGGGTTAAAGATCAGCGCGGACTGGGGCTGTTATGTTCGGTACTGATTCTGGCAGGGGTCAGTGGTTTGTATTATCAGCCGGCTCAGGCGATGCTTTGGCTGGTACTGGCCGGAATGGGGGCGGGTATTGCAATGGTCGTCTGCTTGTCATTGTTTAATTTACGCAGCCAGGGTCACAGTCAGGCAACGGCGTTATCCGGGATGGCGCAATGTATCGGTTATCTGATGGCGGCGGCAGGACCGGCACTGGTTGGGCTGGCAGTGCAATACACCCATCAATGGGCCGTTCCGTTTACTTTGCTGATGGGCCTTGCGGCTATCCAGATAGTCGTTTCGGTACTGGCAGGGCGTAACCGCACCATTGGCTGAAAAGAGTGAGCGGGTTTGGGGCGGAGCCCGCTCAGTATTTGATATTGTACTTTTTTAGCTTATCAAACAATGTGCTCTTGGCAATGTGCAGTTTTTTCGCGGCCTGAGATAAATTGCCTTTCTGATTATTCAGTTCTGAGACTATCAGCCGGCACTCGAAACTCTCGACAATATCCGTCAGTGAAAGATTTTGCAGATCGGCATCCTGTTCCTGCTGGCGGTTAATCCCCAGTACAAATCGTTCTGCCTCGTTACGTAATTCGCGGATATTGCCTGGCCACTCTCTGACCATTAACTGAGTGAGAACAGATTCCCGGATTTCCCTGACCTCACGTCCAAACAACTCTGCAGCTTTTGTCACAAAATGGCTGAACAGCAGAGGGATATCTTCCGGGCGTTCACACAATGGTGGCAGAGAGATGCTGGCGACATTCAGCAGAAAGTGCAATTCATGGCGGAGAGGGCTGTCGCTTTTCAATGCTGCCAGTTCCGGCTTTCCGGAGCCGATCACCCGCAGGTCGATAGCAACACGCTGGTGGGACCCAGGCCGTTCAAAAGCTCTTTCCTGTAATGCGCGGCTGAGTTTACTCTGGATGGCTGCCGGCAGAAACTCCACTTTATCAAGGAACAACGTACCGCCGTGGGCAAATTCCAGCTTACCGATTCGGGCGGCGGGCGACTCCGTGGAAAAACCGGCCTCGTGACCAAACAATTCACTGTCGAACAATACGGCAGGCAGAGCTGCGCAGTCCACTGTAACAAACGGCCCTGCCCGGCCACTCATTTCATGCAGACAATGGGCGGTCAGAGCTTTTCCTGTCCCGGAGGCACCGTAAATCATCACGTTTGCCGGGGTTGTGGCAATGTCGGTCAGCGTATTCCTGATTTCGGTCATCAGCAGCGAATTACCCAACAGGGTATGTTCCGGTAGCCGGCTACTCGCCAGCTGTCTACGTAGCTGACGTATCTCCTGCTCCAGGCGCCGTTTATCCAGTGCCCGTTTCACCACACTGATAAATTGCTGAGCATTAAAAGGCTTAGGCAGAAAATCATAAGCACCGTTATGCATCGCGGTCACAGCAGTTTCAATATCACCATGACCGGTAATAATGATCACCGGAATTTCCGGAACCCGCCGGTTAAGTTCCTTCTGAAACTCGAAGCCACCGATACCAGGTAACCGCATATCCGTGACAATGATCCCCTGGTGGCGAAAATGAGCAAGGTGCAATCTGGCATCCTCAACCGAAGCCACTCCAAGTATCTCAATGCCCTCCAACTGTAAGGCCTGGGTACAGGCAAGCCTCACATCAGGATCATCTTCAATTAACAATACAGAATAATTAATCATCAACTGTTTCCTTATCATCCGGAAAAGCCAACGGCAACCGCAGGGTAAAACAGGCACCGGAGCTGAGGTTCCCGGCCTGCAACGTCCCACCGTAGGAGTGAACAATATCCGCAGAAATAGCCAGTCCCAGCCCCAGTCCGTTGCGGCTACGGGTCGTAAAGAACGGCTCAAAAATATGTGTCAGAATTTCAGGTGCAATTCCCGGGCCGTTATCTGCGATAGCAAGCACGGCCTGATCGCCCTGTCGGGACCAGCTTACGCTGATGGTGCCATCTTTCCTCTGGATGCCAATTGCTTCAATGCTGTTACTTAGCAGGTTGACCAGCACCTGCTCCAGACGGGTACTGTTAAACCGGCACCACAGATCGCCGGACGGTGACTGCCGTTCGAAACGGATCTGCTGTTGGTTGATGCGATGGGTAAGCATGATCAGTGCATTGTCGATACTGGCTGAAACAGAAACGGCCTGGGTCAGGTCATCATTGTTTCGGGAAAATGAACGTAGTTGCTGACTGATCCTGCCAATAAATCCGACCAGTTCTACGATTCGCTTCAGGTTACTTTTAAGAATATCCGTTCGCCCCTGCTCCAGAAAACGCACTGAATTTTCGGAAAGTACACTAATGGCAGAAAGCGGCTGATTAATCTCGTGAGCAATACCGGCAGATAGCTGACCGATCACTGCCAGTTTTTCGGTTCTGATCAGTTCCTGCTGCATTGTTTCCATTTTCTGTACGGATAGAATACGCTCCTGAACTTCCCTGGCGAGTGAGGCATTTTGAATCTTCAGTTGTTGGCTGCGTTCCTGAACCAGTTCTTCCAGGTGACTGTAGGCGCTCTCAAGTGCCTGCTGATTATCCAGTTTCAGACGGATGATATGCTGGCGCTGGATGAATAAAGAGATGACGGTAAAAATAATGGCCAGAGTTACCCCCGTCAGTGCCACAATAATCGCGGCTGATGAGTAGACGGAATCTACCGGAGACAGCTGAGCCAGTGTCAGATTCAGTTGGGGAAGATACTGATTAATCTGAATATAATCCCGGCCATTATACCTGACATGATAACTGTCCGCCGCGATTTTCCGGGCGTGATAGCCGGTGAGTAGTGGAATAATTTTATTATTGTACTGATGTGTTTGTTCGCTGGCAGCGATTTGCTGCGGGCTGAGAGTCCCGAGTGAGTGAAACAGCAGGGATTCATTGGACGAGCTGACAATAATATTATTATTATCCAGTAAAAACAGTTTATTAAGGTAGTTAGATTTGCTATTTGCCAGCGCTTCGATATCAATTTTCACTACCACGACACCCAGTTTTTTTCCCTGAGAGATCACCGCATTAGCCTGGTAGTAGCCGGGAACTGACCCGGTGGTTCCGATACCAAAAAAATGCTCAGTCGTGGTACTGGTGCTGTTAACAAAGTAGGGCCGGAACTGAACATCATGGCCGGTCAGATCCTGCTGGCTGGCCGCGATAATTTTGCCATCGGCGTTGGTGATAAATACCGACAATGCTCCGACTTTTTTCTGTATTGAGCTGATTTTTCTGACGACTTCAGCCTGCAATCCGGTGTCACTTTGCTGAGAGAGAAAATGCCGGATGGTTTCATCCAGAGACAGGGCATAGGGGATGAATTCATAACGATGGATATTCAGGGTCAGCTCATGGCCTGCCCGCGACAAGGCCTGGTTAATCAATCCTGTCTGCGCTGACACTTTATTCTGTGCATAAAGAAAACTGAGCACAGTGATACCGGTCATGCAGAGAATAAATATGCCTGCCAGCCACCTGAAGTGACGAAGCGTTTGCGGATCGGTCTCAGTATGCCGCTGTTCCTGTTTCAAGGGGGACCTTTTCAGTTGTTTGCTACCCGGTTGAAGAAGAAAGTATGCATTCAGCAGGGTAGTGGATTACACCAGCTATTTGTAGCTTTTATGTTTGTATTTTGTTTTTATTTGGTTTTATCGCAGCTGCGCTGTTTGCCAAAACGAGTGAGTTCTTCCACTCTCCCGGGGGCCGCCTGCAATACTTCAGTCCTCCGGGCCTGCATTAAATACCCAGTTTTTCTATACTGACTGATAATGAATATTATATCTATTGCCAGGAGTTAAGTTAATACCGTTCGCTTTTCCGGATAATGGAAAATAACTTGTCCGGATTTCCGGATGGTTATTTTAAATGCTGGTCAAAAAGTGCTTTTATTGATTTTAATCTCTGTTACTTACCGATTTTACGTACCATTTCGAACATAAAATCTATTAAATTCTTATTGTTATCCTACCATTCCCTCTCTGATTTCTGTTTGTTTTATTCCTGAAGTAATTATTTAACTATTTGATTATATAAAAATTTTTATAGATTATCTTATTGGTTTATTTTTGTTCTTACGAGGTAATTAAATAATTAATTTCATATTTAAAAGATTTGTTACATCTGAATTTACGCATCATTAAAATTGGGTATAACATTCTGTTATGTTGAATTGATGTTGGTTTTTTATTAAATGAATTATCAGTCATGACGCTGATGGTTAAATCAATGACATCTTTTCTGCTATTAATCTTTGGAGCAATAGTCAATGAAAAATGAAATTATTCGGGATGATTCACCTGCTGAATATAATTTGTCCCGCAGAAAGGTACTGCTCGGTGGCCTTATTTTATTAGGCAGTAGTTATCTGGGTCCATCACTTCCGGCCTGGGCAGATACACTAAAAGACGAAACTGCCATCGACCAGTTTATGCAGTTATCAAAGTTACTGGTCAATCATCAGCTTGATCCGGTGACAGGGCAGCGTCTGGCTGCCGCAATGATCAGTGGCAACATGATTACACGGCAACAGATAACCAGTCTGTTGGCTGTGGCTCAGGCCCGACAGGCAAAAGTGGTCGAGGATTTTTTCTCAGATATTCCACAGGGTGAGCTGAAAAACGCCGCACTCAGCATTATTTCTGCCTGGTATAAAGGCGTGCTGATTGATGCGCCGGGGGCTCAGGTGTTTGCTTATGAAAAAGCCTTAATGTATCAGCCGACTATCGATGTTATGACCATTCCGACCTACGCCATTACCGGCCCCAATGGCTGGAGTTCTCACGCGGCTCCGCTGGCCGATATGCCGGATTTTTAAATCAATAATATGACCGGTTAACAGGTGATTTCTTTTGCGGCCAGGGCGCGGCAATGGAAATTTCGGCCGGATTTTTTGCTGGAAAATATCATGAATGCAGATGTGATTGTGGTTGGCACCGGGGTTGTCGGTTGCCTGATTGCTGAACAGTTACTCGACAATGGCCACTCCGTGGTGATGCTGGAAGCCGGCCCACGGGTTGAGCGCTGGCAGATTGTCGAAAACTACCGGAATTTACCTCCGGTATCGCGGTTACACTTCAATGCCCCTTATCCACCGGAACCCTGGGCTCCTCACCTGATGTCGGCCACCCCTGAACAGGCCGCCGAATACCTGCAGCTTGAAGGTCCGAACGCACGAGCCTATCAGCAGGGATATGTTCGCTATGCTGGTGGGGCAACATGGCACTGGGCAGGCATTTGCTGGCGGTTAACCCCGGAAGATATGCAACTAAAAACGCGCTACGGTGTAGGGCGTGACTGGGCTTTTGATTATGCGACTCTGGAACCCTATTACACCCGTGCTGAATATGCGCTTGGTGTCTGTGGGCCTTCTGAGCCTGAACTGCAATGGCCTCCGATTCGTTCAAAACCTTATCCTATGGGCCGCCTGCCTTTCGGACCGGGTGAGCAACGCTTCACCGATGCCGCAGCCTCTATTGGCCTGACCAATCTGCCATCGGCCCAGGCGCGTAACAGCGGAATTGCTTACGGTGATCGCCCTGCCTGTTGCGGTAATAATAACTGCATTCCGGTTTGCCCGATTGGCGCTAAGTACGATGCAGCAACCTCGCTGACACGTATTGAATCCAAAGGCGGCAAAATTCAGCCAAATGCGGTGGTCTATAAAATAGAAACAGGGCAGGACAATAAAGTCCAGGCGGTTCACTATTATGACAATAACAAGCAGACCCACCGGGTTACCGGATCTGTCTTTGTCATTGCCTGTAATGGTATTGAAACGCCGAAACTGCTACTGATGTCTACCGACAGCAGGAACCCACATGGTGTAGCCAACAGCTCTGATCAGGTGGGTCGCAATATGATGGACCAGCCTAAGCTGGTAGTGGAACTGGAACTGGCTGAACCCGCCTGGACGGGTGTTGGGCCGGTGCAGGGAAGCAGTATTATGGAAACCTCTCAGGGGAATTTCCGTTCAGAATATTGTGGGGCATTGTTCCGTTTCAACAATATGGCCCGCAGCCGGATCGGGGCCATGGCGGCGCTGGAAAAAGGCCTGGTCGGTAAAGCGCTGGACACCGAAATCCGTCGTCTGTCAGCCTGTACCACCGAAATTGCTATCGAACATGAGCTGATGCCGGATGCCAATAACCGGTTAACCTTATCGGCCAAAAAAGACTGGCTTGGATTACCTAAACCGAACATTTACTACGATGTCGGTGACTATGTGCGGCAAGGTTCACAGCGCCACTCCTTACCTATTGCCCGACAGTTGGCGAAAGCCATGGGGGCCACCAAAGTGGATATTTCGACCGAATATACTAACAGTGACCATATTATGGGCGGCTGTATTATGGGAACTGACCCTGCCGTATCGGTGGTAGATGTCGATTGTCGGGCACATGACCACGAAAACCTGTTTTTACCAGGTGGCGCCGCGATGACTACCGGAGGCTGCGGTAACAGCACGCTGACCATGTCTGCTCTGGCACTAAAAGCCGCAGATGCCATTCATGCGCAATTAGGGAAAGCATAATGAAAAATCATGCCATAAAGTTTTCCCTGTCACTGATGTTCGCCGGCAGTATGCTGTGGACTGCTTCAGCATCGGCCGCAGGGAATGATGCTGAAGCTGCCATTAGCCGCGGTGAATATCTGGCAACGGCTTCTGACTGTGCAGCCTGTCATACTGATAAAGGCGGGCTGCCGTTTGCCGGAGGACTGCATATCGTTTCTCCGGTGGGGACCATTATTGCCAGTAACATTACTCCTTCGAAGACCTACGGGATTGGCGACTATACGGAACAACAATTTGCTGATGCTGTACGTAAAGGGATTCGTGCAGATGGTGCTAACCTCTATCCGGCGATGCCATATACTGCATATTCGGTAATGACAGATCAGGATATCCATGATCTGTACCAGTATTTTATGCAGGGGGTAAAACCGGTAGACCATCCGGCTGAGGAAACAAACTTACCGTTTCCGATGAATATCCGCATGATGATGAAGTCCTGGAATTTGTTGTTCCTCAACGATAAGCCATTCAGTCCGGACGCTTCACAAAGTGCCGCGTGGAACCGGGGGAAATATCTGGTGGATGGTCCAGCACACTGCAGTACCTGCCACACGCCAAGGGGTCCCCTGATGGAAGAGGAAAGCAGTAAATTCCTGAGTGGTGGCCAGGTAGGGGCATGGTACGCTCCTAATATTACTTCGGATCCGCAGTCAGGGATTGGCCGCTGGAGTCAGGCTGATATTGTACAGTATCTGCGTACCGGTAATCTGCCAGGCAAAGCACAGGCTGCCGGAAGTATGGGAGAAGCGGTAGAGCACAGCTTCCAGCATCTGACAGATAATGACCTGAACGCTATTGCTACCTATATCCGCACCGTCAAGCCCATTGCAACTCCGGAAAACTCCGGTTCGAGATTTATGCAGGGTGACAATCACGATGCCACCGGGCTGATTCGTGGTCTGAGTCAGCAGCAGGTTGCTGATGCAAATCAACAGGGACTGGCGTTGTTTCAGGGCAATTGTGCCTCCTGCCATGAAGCTGGCGGACAAGGAAGCAGGGACAGTTACTATCCGAGCTTGTTTCACAATTCAGTGACCGGTGCTCAGAACAGTAATAACCTGATTGCTACCATTCTGAATGGTGTCAACCGTACCACCCGTGAAGGGCAGGTATTTATGCCTGGATTTGGTCATCATCCGAATGATATTAATAATCTGTCTGACGAGCAGATAGCATCGCTGGCAAACTATGTACTCACGACCTACGGCAAACCGGCTAAACCGGTCACTGCGTCCATGGTCGCCACCGTACGGCAAGGAGGTCCTGGATCGAATCTGGTAATGCTGGCGCGGTTTGGGATAGCTGCCGGAGTAGTGATTGTGCTTATTCTGGCGGGAATCTGGGTGATTCGTCGTAGAAAAATCGCCACCGACCCATTGTAGCCTCTCCGCTAACTGAACCCGGGCCACCGCTTCCTGGTCGTGGCCCGGGGACCAGGCAGTCATCTGGCGCTACCGCAGCGGAATCTGAAGTTAATTTAACCAAAATGTGAATTTCACAGCCCTGTGTTATTTCACTGTAAACGTTACCACTCTCCAGCATAAACTAATTTAAAAATTATTTTTCCCGTTTTTTTATGCCAATTTATTCTCTAAAAATTGGTTTATCTGCAATCCGGGTATATCTATAGTTAAGGTAATATTCCGAATTTTGCCGCTAATGTATGGATTTTTTTAATAAAATTTTGCGAACAAATGAACAAATTTGTTGGTTCCGTGTCATGATTTTTATGAACAAATGTTATTGTCAATGGATAGGGATCACAAAAAACGAT
>Ga0157363_1001428_pt1 | contig 19906 bp, 8 predicted proteins | sample AttsexASBM1_FD_111477 | JGI IMG/M metagenome (GOLD analysis project Ga0157363, IMG submission 111477) | Fungus gardens microbial communities from leaf cutter ant in Ribeirão Preto, State of São Paulo, Brazil - Atta sexdens ASBM1 | ecosystem: Host-associated > Fungi > Mycelium > Unclassified ... | reverse complement strand
GCTGCTGCTGCTGCTGCTGCTGCTGCTGCTGCTGCTGCTGCTGCTGCTGCTGCTGCTGCTGCTGCTGCTGCTGCTGCTGCTGCTGCTGCTGCTGCTGCTGCTGCTGCTGCTGCTGCTGCTTTAAAAGAGTCGCATAACTTTTGCTGCTACTGCTCTTTTTGATTTCAAGGACTTCTCTTAATATGCGTTGAATGCATTCAATAGGGATATGCTCTTCTACATACGTTCAGCAGCGTCTGTAATTTCTTCTAGCAAGAACAAAGAAATATAACCATAAAAAAGTAGATAGAAAGCCGATGTGATTTTTGCGTCAAAATGACAAAAAAGAGAATACTGCATAAGAGAATGCAATAATCGCCTGGAATACAGAAAAAAAAATTTCAAAACAGAAATTTCTTACAAACTTATCATAACTTAGTAAAAATGAAAAATTGTTTCGAAATATGCGTTTAAAAATTATGTAATACTTAGGGTGCGTTCGGAGAGACGCTATTCGCGCTATTTAGCGCTACAAACTGTTTGCAGAACTGCAGATAGCACTAACAAACACGATCACTAATGGTGATGTCACTAATCGTGTTACGTCATAACTGGGCGCTATCAACGCTATTTCTTCCGAAGTAGTGTATTGGTAGCGTTAGCATTTACAGATCCGTGAACGATTCTAGCGTAGCGTTGGTAGTGTTTAACATTTGTCAAAGTTAGATTAATGTTTAAGGGAATTATGTTCTCGAGTGTCATCAAACTTTTCTCTCTTAGAATTTCATAGAGTAAACGTACGTACATGATGTATAAATTTCAAATTTTTTATTATAATGAATGCAATCTCAATTTTAATCTCTGCTGATGACTTGCCACGAGGCTGGAGTGAACATAATTCTTACTCGTGTATCATCTTTAACTTTTCAAAATTTCTGCAAAGTGCAACTTGTGTATTTGATTTCATTATAAATGTGAAAGAGATATCTTATTAACAATTTTTAATTCTCGTGTATGGAAAAAAGTTACTATTACGCAACAAGGTATTCCGCTACAGATGCTTAAGATCCTTATTAGATATAGGTGTGCTTCTTCTTCTGAAATCGACAACGGATGCTTAAGGGTTTTTCCTTTTATCTGATTAATTTACTTAGTATAACTAGATTAATTTTTTGATCTAGTTTCTACATTGTTCACTTCGGTCTAGCAGCAAACTATCATAGAGATTGCAATTGAGATTGCGTTCTGTTATTCACTATATATGAGAAAATAAAAAATTTACAAATACTTTACAAAACCTTAAAAATTTTAATTATAGGGAAAATTTGGTTGGTGATTGAAAACAGAATCTTCTACATTAACTTAACCTCGATGAATATATCTTTCTGGTTAAACACTACCAACACTACACTAGGATCATTCATGGAGCTTGCTAATGCTACCGCGCTATTGACTCCAAGAACAGCATTGGTAGCGTTTGCATCTATAGCGCGAATAGTGTCTCCCCGAACGCATCCTTACTCGATATCTCGGCCTAGCGTTAAATAATATGAATAGCGTCAATAATATGAAGTTGTCATACAGTGAAGTTGCACATCGAACGTAGATTGTCACAATTATGGTGGTCAGAAAGGTGAAACATTACACAAGATGGATGGGGAATTCGACAACTAAAACGCAATCGGCAACTCAAGATCACATTGACCTTAGAAAATTCACGTAGGAAATTTATAAGTGTGACGGAACGCGTGGGCATACGTCATTATTCGGTGCCCTTCCGGGTACACGATCTTAACGAATTATTTTTTTTTGCTATTATTTCATCTATTTTATCTCAGACATTATATCAATACTTTTATATTTTAATTATTTTAGTCCGGACGCTGGGACAAGCATAGGAAATTTTCGAGCGTACGTCCATGATCGCGCGGGCTTTCGCTATTATTCGGAGGGTTTCGTGACCATTACCTCAACGAATTTTTTTTTCTATCGTCAGTGATATCAGATATTGCTTTCATACTTTTAGATTTTCACACAGGATGCAGGAACCGCGATCTTTGTTTGAAACATCTGGACGTACATGAAAATTTTTGAACACATATATATATATGAATGATCTTCAATTGTCTGTTATTTCAGTATAGTCTTACCTTTAATTTTCGCTCCAGGATCGCTCCATATTTCAACTACATCCTTGTATATGAGTCTGCTACATTTATATAACGATTTATTTTTAGTATACAGACTATTATCAGTTTCTAGTAAAGTGAAAGATATTTTCAATTAATAGGATATTTTTTATTTATTCACAAAAATAAACAATTTAATTTTATAATCTAATCTTAAAGGACAATTTATAGTTCTGTAGCGTTCGAAATTAATTCTTGGCACTTGGATTGTTCAAAGATCACGTGATTCTAACTTTGCCATTTGCTAGCTCGCATCTCAGATTTACATTGCCGAACTTAATGAGGAGCTAAGGACAAGACCAATCATATTGAAGAATTTTACAACAGTTGCAAAGCTACTTTCTCTGCTGAACTTAGTCATAATAATGAATAAATTATATACAATAAAATACTGAATAAATTATATAGAATAAATTATATAGAATAAATAGTTGAAGATAATAATTGTAATATATTGATATAAAAGTCATGTCGATTATATCTGAAATAACGCCTACTAATCATATGTATAGTGCTATTCCTAACAAAAAAATCTGAGTCCAAAAATCCTGTACCATTTTGCAATTTTCGCAATCTTTTTTTTTGTAATTGCCCAATGAGCAAAATATCTAAAATCGATGTATAAGACCACTTTAAGATATCTTTAAGAGTTCTTTAAAACATCTTCAAAATATTTCATAAAGAACACTGAGAGATATCTTAAAATTGTCTTATATATCGATTTTATCCATTTATTCGGCAATCTTTAGAAATTAACATCTCGACTATTGCGAAAATTGCAAAATGAGAAGACTTGTCGACTCAGTTTCTTATTAGGAATAATCTTGTATGATTATATGAGTGGGCGGTATTTCAGACACACACACCTTGTAATTCTACTTGTAGATCTACGTACTCTAACGGAAACATAAATAGCAGTGAACTTATCCATAAGGCGAATTTCAACCGGTTGAAATTCACCTTATTGTAAGGTTATGAATAAGTTTATTGTCATTTTCATTTCTGTTAAATTGCGTAGACCTAAAGCAATATCCTGATCGGCTTAAATTTACGTCTTACGGTCACTGTTACGGAATTTTGTGTACAGCAACCGTTCATACAAATATTGTAAACAAAGCATAAGCATAATATAAGACCACTAAACCAATGAGCATATTATGTAAATCAAAATGGCGACATTAGATGCTCACTGATCCAGTAGTCTTATGTTATACTTATGTTGTTATGCATTTCATGTGTAAAGTTCTTAGGATTGCCGCACACAAAATTCCATAACATGCGTAAGGTGTAAACTTAAGCCGATGAGCCAATCAGGATATTGCTTTAGATTACGTAGCTAACAAAAATGGAAATAACAGTAAACTTATTCATACTCTCGCAATCTATGTCGTGATCGTATTGTCTCCGCATACTCTTTGGAGATAAAGTCACTAAATTAACAAAGTACCGCGATGAGAAAATTCATTGACGCTACGCTTCAAAACTTTCTCTCCAAGGAAGATTTTACTCTATAGTATACATTAGGTGTACTATATATTTCGAGTAAAATTTTTTTCAAAGAGGAAATTTTGGAACGTAGCCTGAATTAGCAATTAGAGTCAAAATGGCATCGAAGTGCTATCTTAACTTAATCCTGTTAAAAGGTTGGAAATCTATAGGGATCTGAAAGAAGAAGAAGAACCTGATTGTTATTATCAAAAATGCCCGGCTGTGTTAAAAATTGCAAAAACTGCAAAAAAAACTAAAATTTTGAATAACTGCATGTCATGGAGCCAAAATAGTGGCAGTTCGCGATATTTTGCTAGTGTCTAGTGATTTTATATGGAGGCAGGAATCATCAATTAAGAAGAAGATAATTTCACAATAAGATGAATTTCAACCTGGTTATCTTAAATGTCCACGTTAAAAATCGGTCGGAGATCTCGGACAGAGAAAAAATTAAAAAATCACATTCGAACAATTTGATCACATGACTATTGCGATTGGTCAATTCTTTTTTCATTCAAGATCTCGGACCGATTTCTAGCATCGTAGACATAAGGCTTTATAGACAAGTTTATTGCTATTTCTATTTCCGTTAGAATACGTAGATCTAAAGCAGTATCTTGATTGGCTTAAGTTCACGTCTTAGGGTGCAATTACATGTAGTTCGATACGCGGTACACGATACAGAAACTAACTAGATAACTATACGCTAACTATAGTACCGCGCAAACCATGCTGCTTGCTTCTTTTCTCCTCTATTACACGTAGCGATAAATAGCATAGACTAGTGACAGATAAACTTTAATTTTATGATGACTTTTTATGAATTTTTTAAATAATTAACTTATTTTTATGCACATTTTATCAACACTCTTTTTTTCAACAAATTTATTTAATTGCATTTAAATTAATTAATTCTACTAAAAAGTACTTAGTTATGTGAATTTGTCACTGGCCCATGCCGCTTATCGCGCTAGAATGTTATTTCATTTGTATATTTTTGTCGTATCACAAATGTGTACAAAACAAAGAAATCTTCGGATCTTTCTATCTCATAGCCAATCAACAAACTTGAAAAATATGTCGTGCGATAAAAACGCATAAATATTAGGTGTAGTAAAAAGAAATCCATTATTTTTCCATTCAATTTCATGCAAAAATAATGGATTTCTTTTTACTACACCTAATATTATCTCTGTGTAATAGAAGAAAAAAGAAGCAAGTGGCATGATTTGCACAGTTCCTATAGTTACCTAGTTTCTATACCGCGTACCGCGCTATATGTAATCGTCCTGTCGTTTGTAACAGGAGAATGCTCAATTGTAGTTGGTTCTTATATTCTGATCCGGTTTAAACCCTCGGTGGAAACTACGCCACAGTCAAATATTCCCCTCTCATTCGACTGTAAGAAGGAAATACTCAAAGATTAATTTTTATAGATTATAGGTATACGGTATACGATTACGACAAATTTAAACGCTCCCTCAGTTCAGTGGATAGAATTCCTAATCTGCATTATCGATCTTAATCAAGTTCAATCTTTATTATTAACTAATAATTTTTTGTAGTAATAAGGAACATAAAAGGAATATGATAAATTACTAGGAATATGATAAATAACCAGACTTTCTATAATCTTATATTTAATTTAGAATATTATTTTTTTTCAGTTTTTTTTGTACTTTACTCGCTGTATCGCCAGCTTTAATTTTTTTTTTAATCTGTAAAACGCATCTGTCCGCAACTTATTTCTTATCTGTCTCGCTTTACGCAGCTTGAAGTGGTCAAAGTCGTTGAGTTCTGTACGCTGCAACAGAAAAATATTTTTCTCAAATATAATATTATTCCAAAATATATTATTTCTAAAGTTGAAACTATGTATCATCAGAATCAAATTATAGTCGTCAATAAAAGTCAGACGGCATTTCCTATCAAAAAATACTGGTTCATCACATATTTAATTTTTATAAACATAATTTTTTAATACTTTATTTTTTTAAGACAAAATGCATTAATATATCATTTGCTAGAAATGAAATAAGTATTATATTTATTTAATACAAATAGCAACTATTAGCAAAATAAAGAATTGACATATTCTATAATACCTTTTTCTTAGCTTCAACTTTTTTGGCCCACATCGTCTCTTTCCAAAGTTCATTAATATTAGCCGCATCCCATGCTTTACGCACGACACGAGAAGATCCAGAAAACGGAAAATGTAAACGGAATTTTGTCAAGTGAAGTTCATCGAGTCTCATCTCACCACGGGATACACCTGACAATGGACTATCGACTAGAACCTGTGTGTGTAAAAAAGGGATCAGTTTTAAGATTTAATAACTTATTAAAGAAGTTATATATCTAATGATATATAATTATATCATTACAATGAAATTAACATCACCAAAGTCAGTCGGCAATTTCTATCACATTATTCCATCATACAAAAATATAGAAATGATTATAGTTTATTGTATATATAATATAGCTTTATATATATATAATATTTATAAAATTTATTAATAAAAAAAATAGTTAAAAAAACATCCATGTAAAGTTTGTTGCATAAATAAAAAATGATTATAATTAACGTTGTTGCAAATTATTAGTCAATGGCTACGTTCAACAGAATTTTTATTTTGGAAGTGTTCTTTGCACTGATTGGATTATACTTTTAAATCTAGAAGAATCCTATCTCAGCAGACAATAAAACGATTGCAAAACTGTTGTATTCTATTGATTGCAACCAATATATTAGCTACAAAAAATTGTTTGATACTGTATAATTCTATAATTTTTTTATACCAAAAAGATTAAAACATTTTAACAGAAAAAAATATTGTTCATACCCGATTCTGATCAATAACATCAACGATGGTAATTAACTTGATAAGGACCATCGCTCACATAAGCCACACGGCCAGATTGTACAAATCTTTAGAACAGCTGTTGAAAAAGAACAAGATATTTCTGATAGCATTCATAACCTAAATATATTAAATTTATCTTGAAGAAAAAAATAAATTCTTTAATATGTAAATATTAAAATTTCATGATACATGGAATGTTTCGTTTGTGTTTACATTACTTTAAATTAGAAAATTTCTATGCAAAAATATGAATTTTAATGACCTGCAAAGTCATTAAGTTTTTAATTTTTTAACGACCTTTTCAATCATTAAAATTTATATATAATTTCTATAATAGTCATTAAAGCTTAAGCAATAAGAAATTATCTAATCACAATTAATTATTCTTTTCACAATTATGATTCATCAATTTTTTACAGATTAAGAGATCTAAGCTCACAATTAGATAATGACTTATAGAAAACCTATTATATCTTTGCACAGTTTTCTAATTTAAAGTAATGTAAATATAAACGAAACATTCAAAAAGTCTTTATTTTAACATACAAGAGATATGCTAAATTTAATGAAATCCAAATTAAAATCAATAAATAAAATAAAAATTTGCTGTAGAGGATTTATATCCATTTTTACCTTAGAATGTATATAAATAAAAGAAAAATTATCTATATTGCGTATCAAGCCTAAAGCCAACATATAAGCCGAGAGAGAAAGTCCCAAGTATTAAAATTCCAAGAGTAAAATCCCAAATATTTGTAACATGCATGTGCAGACCATTGTCTATGTGAGTTATAGAAACATTTTCATTATCCACAACCAGAAGCAAAACTGCTGCTAAGGCTATCTTCAATGGTCAGAAAACGAAGATACCTTAACCACAGTTGCTTCTGATTGCATAATGAAAATTGACCCAGTTATTTTAATGTTTCTCAAACATCAACAATAAATGGGAGAAAATGGATTGAGTGACACATGTGCATTACAGTCAATTGAGACTTTATAGCTTTTTCTTTTGTACAAATTGCCTTCAGCATTTAATTCACTCTTTATTTATATATGTTCTAAGATTTCTATCAATACAGATGAACTTTAATTTTGATTTAACTTTTTTTTTATCTTTTTTCTAATTCTATGAATCAATAACACGAATAAAGAATAAATTAAATCAATTAATTAAGTTGATCTACATTAGTAGAAATAAATATTTGGAGACATGACTTGGCACTAAAATCTATTCTACAATGTGCTCTTTGTTTTTTATCTTTTGCTTTTTTTTCCTTTGCAACAATTTTTTGTCAACAATTGTATTTCTTGTTCCTTTCGAAGTTTGTTAACTTTTATCTCAGGCGATGTAAAACAAAAAATTGGATAAGCAAAAAGACAAGATGTATAGCCTATTCTACAATGTGCTTTTTGTTTCTTATTACTTGCACTTTTTTGTCTACTACTTTGTCTTCTTGCTTCTTATCCAGTTTTTTGTTTTATATCGCCAGAGATAAAAATTAACAAACTTCAAAGAAACAAGAAATACGTAGCAAGAAATATAATTGTCGATAAGACAGTTGCAAAAGAGAAAAAAGCAAAAGATAAAAAGCAAAAAATAGGAAACAAAGACCATATTGCAGAACAGGCGAAGCGTTATAGCGCGAGACATTAACATTAACCAAACTCTGATTAACTTGTAATCAATAGTTAATTCAGCCGATAGAATTACTTAAGATAAATTTTCTAATATAAAATTTGTTGTTCTTCATCATTTTTTTTATAAATATAATTCTTTCAAAAATTCAATGATTTTTATTATACTTAATTAAAATAATGTTGAGTTATCAAAGTTGGAAGTGGAAGCGGTCTTTGATATGTTTTCTTTCTTAAACTTTGCAAATGTGATTTAAAATGGTAATTCTCCAGAAGAGTTTACTTATCTCCGATTTCGATTAAATTAGGCTCATTCGATGCGTTTTTGCGTAAAATGAAAGAAATTGGGGACTGGCAGAAAAAAATTGGGGACTGCTCTGCGAAGCGAGATATTGAACATTAAAGTTAACAGGCCCCAAGCAGATATGATATTTTGTTCGGGGCAACGTAACCGTCCTGAACCAATAAACTACTGTCTATCCAGCAAACGAGAATGGATTGAAATGAATTGAAATAGATTCAGATTTTCAGAAATATTGATTCACAAATGTTAAAATGAATGCTTTTCAATCCTGAATGCATTTTTATTCATTTATAGGAATTGCATGGAGCATATCTCTGCCTTTCAATCTAAATAATATTAGCTTTCTCTGTGCAAAAACACAATTGTGAATACTGTTCAATTCAAAATTTTGAATAGGAAATGCAGTTTTTCATCATTTCATCATTCAATCCAATTGAATCTAATTGAATCCAATTAAATCTCCAAAAAAATATTTGCTATTTAAAAAACATTCGGATAGAAAAAAATTTCAATCCATTTTAATCCATTCTCTCTTCTTTTAAATTTGATTTATCGATTTTTCCTGATCCTCGAAAATGAGATACGTGGCTAATTAAGTCAAAACACAAAGTCGGTAACACTTTCAAAAAAAATTAGGAGATGCAATATCCAAACCGAAACACCGTCCCAGTTTACGCTCGTCATGAGACTCTTATCAGATGTCTGTTTATATGATTTTACACGATCATTGTTCGATAAATTTCACTATTCAATTACCATCTTCTTCTAACATGCCTTCAGGAAGAAAGACCATAGTGGAAAGATGGTATGCTCAGTTCGCAAGCGTCTCTAAAATTAGCGCTCTCTGTCTTTTCTCTGCCTCTCGCAGGGTCTAAGCTGCGTTTAGATTCCCACCTGGGTGCTCCTTGGGTGTTATGTCATCCTTGTTTAATGTTCGATAAACAACAAGGATGATATGACATCCGGAGAACACTCAGGTAGGAATCCGAACGCAGCTCCATAAAAAATCCTTAGACCAGGTTCACATCTTGACGGAAAAGCGGAAGCCAATTGGAACTCGCAGTAATAGTAGGTGATACATTTCGCTTGTCTGTTTCTATCTTTCCGCGAGTCCTGATTGGTTTCCGCTTTTCCGCTTTTCGCTTTTCCGTTAAAGTGTGAAGCTAGCCTTATACCTGTATTTATAATCAGATCTTGTACTTGTAGTCTACTCACCGAGCGATTGGTTCTAAGGCTTAAACACAATAGGCACAGGCAACAGAGACTAATGAACCAATCAGAGCTCTGGTATATAAGTTGATATCCCAGAGCTCTGATTGGACAGCTTATTATTATTTAAGCCTTAACTTATGGATCAATAGATAAAAACCAATCGCTCGATAAGTAGGCTGCATTCCGAAAATTATAGAAAAAAATCTGTTGCAACCTTTTAGTTGGCGAATGTACAGTCAGAGTCAAAAAAGTTGATGGATTTTGGAATGCAGCTTGCTCTCCAAACGATTGGTTCTTACTTATGGACCCATAAATAAAAACCAATCGTTCGATGAATAAACATTCTGAAATCTATTAAAAAAAAAAGTATTGTAAGTAGACTCCGATTGTACATGATCGGACAAAATCTCCGGTTGTAAAAATTACTATTTTAAATCGTTTGAATTTTGTATGAAGAATTTTGAAGTGCAATTAAAAAGGTTTGTTATCATTTTTATGAGTCATTCTATTAATTATAATTAATGAATCTTCTTTTGTGTACTTGATCGAAATAATCAGCCGAATCTAAATTCAACAATGTTGTATATGGAATCATTTGTATTTCGTTTGAAGAGTTAAAATATCATTAAAAACATTTGTAAGTCTTCCAGATACTTTTAATTAAATATTTAAATATCATGTATTTGACCGAAATATAGATTCAAGCTATGATCATGAAAATTCTATTAGACGTGATCGGTTGTCTCTCTAGTATTTCAATACTCTTGGTTCTTTTTCGATCATGTCATTCATAACAAAATTTAGATCCAGCTGATTATTTCGGTCAAATACATGGTCCAAAATAAATTCATTAATTATAATTGTGAAATTTACAAACAGATCTAAGAGAACGATTCTGTGATTGGAGATCCGCTAATTCGCTTATGCTGAATTCACACTGGATCTGTGCGTCGTACGACGCTCTGCAACCAATCAGAAAACAGGATTTTGCTTCGTATCATCGATACAAAATAAAATCCTGCTTTCTGATTGGTTGCAGGACATTGTACGACTCACGTCGGATCCAATATGAATTCAGTTTTTTTAACTGATCAGTTTGTAAAATTCTTTCTTCTAATTAGTCCATCAAATGCTTCAAAGCATTTATAGCGAGATTTTGACCACAGCCTATACCATTCATTATACTTAGCAGTAAAGAACATTATGATTTGGAGCAAAAAGAATTGTAACGAAAGTCAATCGTAATGTCTGTAATCTACTTTTCATCGTGCATTCCATTTTCATGATAGCAAAAAAAAAATAGCGATCGATGATTTTCATCGCTAAATTTTGAGCGATTTGGCGATGTATGAAAAGGCATCTTTAATCTTTGCACAAGAGCGATGTCGCTAAAAGTTGTATTAATCCAACTTTTCAACAGTGTCGCTGGCGACAAGAAAGTGAGCAAATTGAGAGTAATTCAGTGATCAGTCACGTGATTATTTATCGCTGCGACAAGCGACACCATGAAATCACAATATAATCATACCCAGTAGCGATAGTGAATTTTTTTTGTAGTCTGCAATTTTTAGTGTGCATGTCGATTTGTACTTAGGAATATGACGTATTAGGAGCTTAAAGTTGAATTTTCACATGATATTACGATGCTCATTTTCAGTGTCAAAACAGATCAACATTAATGCTTGATTTCGTCAATTTCTATCACGTAATTTATTTTGATGCCGAAAATGATCGTCGAGCATCAGCATGAAAAGGCACCTTTACAGAAATTCAAATTTAAGAGTCTGTCCTATCACAACTCTATTATGTATGGTTCACAACATGGCAGTGAATCATGTGACCTAAGACCGGGTTCACACCTTGAAAAACGGAAAGCGGAAAAGCGAAAGCCAATCCGAACTCGTGGAAAAACAGAAGCAGACAAGCGAAATGTACCATCTACTATTACTGCGAGTTCCGATTGGTTTCCGCTTTTCCAAGGTGTCAAGCTGTCAAGGTGTGAACTCAGCTTAAGAATACATCAAAGGTACCAACGGTCAATGTCGCTACTGTATGATTATACTGTGATAAAATTGTATGTAGTACCTTTCTCTGCCTATCTTATAAGTATATAGGCCCAGCTACTGTTGCGCGTCAGTCTCAAATATCCCGAAGTCGTTTGCATATCTGGCAGAAGTTACGATTTTAATAAGAGTAAAGAGGGTAAAGGGGACGCCGCGAATACACCAATTAGCCTTATCAAGTTTTGCTGTCTCTGAGTTTTGTGACCATGGCGGATCCGCTGAGTTTACTACGGCAGTATAATGTTAACAAGAAGGAAATAATCGAACGCGAGAATCAGATTATATTTGGCGAGTTTTCCTGGCCCAAGAATGTCAAGACCAATTATCTGACTTATGGGTGAGTGTACATACAGGAAAAACGGCATCTTGGATCTACTCCGTGTGGTTACAATCTGTGTTTGACTGCCATCTCTAAAGCGAGAGTAAGAGAGTCGGGAGAAAGAGGGAAATACGATGTATACGAAGCACTAAAGCCTGATAATGAGAGAAACAAATTTATTATAGATATGTACTTTTGCCAAATCGAGTTAGAAAAATTCATCATGCGCCTTGTTACATCTGTGATTTTCCTCCCTAAAACATTTTTTAATTTTCTTTAGAAACTCCAAACTTTCTAAGATTTGTATTTTTTTTTTATATTTTCTGTATATTTTTTAACAAAATTAATTTCTTTTTCTACTGATGATCTTTATTACAGAATTGATTCTTAGTAAAAAGAAAGATCTTATACATACATGTTTGAAATTCAGATATATTTGGAGTTTGATTATATTTAAATATAATCTTAAAATCTCTTATTGGAGTATCATTCTTAGAAAAATAAATAGTAATAAAATAGTAATTAAAATTTATTGTTTATGAAGATTTATTGTGATATAAAACAATGATACAATCAAATACAGCATTTTAGTTATGTATATTTGCGCTAACTTGTGTTATATTTAGAAAGAACATTGAATTATGAATAAAAACTTTTGTTTAAAGAAGTCTTTTTCAATGGTCTTGATTTTAACATATGTTTTCAAGATGAGTAATATTTAAAAAATTTTAGCTGTCACTCGTTTATTAAAAAGTTATTAATAAAGAAATTTTTAAATAAAACATGATTTGTAGTATAAATCCATATGAAATTTGCTTTGCATCAAAATGATTGAAATAAACTCTAAAAACAAGAATTTTTTAATATATGTTGATTAAAAAGGCACTAATTAATTTCAAGAAATTAAAATTTAAAATTAAAATTTCTTACATTCTAACAAACAGTTTGAAATTTGAATTTCAAAATCACAAAGAATTTTTAAAGAATATAGATGGCTGACTACACTGTTCGTTAGAATATAAGAAATTTTAATTAGAATTAGAATTAGATTAGAAAGTTTAGATTTATATCGTACCAAATTCTAATTAATTATACATCTATTTTTTTTGCTCAATTACTAGTCATTATTAGGATTTTTATATAATCTTTATAATCTAAACAACCACTGCAAGCAGTGGATTCCCAATAGATTCATGTCAATTTCAGAGGATTAAACTTTATTTCATAATATTGTCTGATTTGAATGTTTCATTTTTGCATGAATCATTTTTCTTTTACTTGCAAAGACCTGTAAAATCTTGCTTGCTCTGAGGAAAATTGGAGCAAAAGATATAACATTTTTTCTCTTATTTTTGCTTTTTTAGTTGAATTCAAAATCAAAACTAGATTGTGATAAATTAGATTGTGATTTTAAAATTATTTGTGAGTTCAAAATTAAACATGTATTTTTGTATGAAAGAATTTATAATGAAAGCATTAATATATATTACATATTTTATTTGAAGAGATACAAAAATTGATAAGATAATAAAAGTCTTATATTTTTTACAAAATGTAAAACATTTTTTTTAGAAGGAAGCACTGGAAATTTTGTTAGAAATGTTGATTATGTTTTTCGTTATGTCTATAATTTTCCTCTGAAAAATTCTTTGATTTTTCTGAGAGATTTTAAAATTTAGCATTTATATCTTTTTATGATACTTTCTGTCGAAACTCTCTTTAACAAAATTTAATTTCTTTTTCTACTGAGCTTTAAATTGATCCTTAAATTTTACTGCTTAATAGTGTTTCTCAATCATTTTTCTTTCACTTGTAAATCTAGGAAGAATAGGATCATGTTTGTTCTAAAATAGCAATACAAGATTGTTATTTTTTTACTTTTGTTTTCTTAGTTGAATTTTAAATCAAAACTAAATTGATACTTTAATTTTAAAATTAAACTCGTTTGTGACCGAATTTATACTGAAAGCAGATAAGTTTGGTTCTAAAATCAACCTCAGATTTATTGCATTTCTTTTTGAAAGAAAAAAAAAGTAATAAAATCCAAAGAAAAACTGACAAAATATTAAAATTGCTATGACAATAAATGTTTAATTTATTTTTCATTAGATATACACAGACGTTTACATTAAATTGTAGGAGTGCTTTTTTTTAGTTATGACCAAGATCGTATATTATATATTTTGTTTAAAAAGATATATAAAGATTGATAATGATAAAATATTTATAATGAAAGCGTCTATTATTTATAAAATGAAGAAAAATCTCTTTGAGAAGGATATTTATATTTCTTTCTATTTTCCAGATCCGGAAAAGAAGGGACACCTAAGGAATATTATACACTCGAGTGTCTTTTATTTCTGCTCAAACATGTTCAACTTACACATCCAGTGTATGTGCGACAAGCAGCCGCGGAGAATATCCCGGTGGTGCGTCGACCTGACAGAAAAGATTTGCTGGCCTATCTCAATGGCGAGACTGCTACATCAGCCGCCATAGACAAATCGGCGCCTTTGGAAATCCCAACACAGGTGAAACGTGCCGCCGAAGATGGCTTAGAAAGCGGTTCATCGAAAAAACCCCGTTTCGAGGAGACCCACGTGCAGAAGGTGAAGGAACAATTAGCTGCACGTCTGGATGCTCCTAAGGAAGCCTCAGTTACCGTCGATAATATCAAATCTCTCTCGGAGGCAATGTCAGTGGAAAAGATTGCTGCAATCAAGGCAAAACGTTTGGCGAAAAAACGTACTACTATCAAGGAGAACGATGATATTGGCATGGGTTCGGATCTACGCGTAATCCTCGACATGGATGTAGACGATACAAAAGACATCGTGTCCCGCGAGCGTCAATGGCGAACACGCGCCACTATCTTGCAGAGTAGCGGCAAGATCTTCGCAAAGAACATCTTTGCGATTCTGCAAAGTATTAAGGCACGTGAAGAAGGTAGACAGAAGGGTCCGATCGTGCCTACGCCCATGGTGACGCCGCGTTCGACACCCATGAGGCCTCTTCCACAACCAGCCGTCTACAATCGTTACGATCAGGAACGTTTCATCCGACAGAAGGAAGAAACAGAAGGCTTTAAGATCGACACCATGGGAACGTATCACGGCATGACCCTAAAGTCCGTAACTGAGGGCACAAATCCCGCCGTGAGGAAACCCCCGACCAATCCGTCCGCCACGCCAACCTCTGGTTTACTGCCAACATCCGCCGCTAAACTAACGCCTCAGCAAGCCGCGCAGAACAAACGACCCAGTCGAACGCCCATTATCATCATTCCTAGTGCCAACACATCTCTCATTACAATGTACAATGCTAAGGACATCCTCCAAGACTTGAAGTACATTAGTAATGAGGACAAACGATCGCAGGGGTGCAAGCGAGAGAATGAGGTACTTCTTCAACGGCGGAAGGAAGGTGGTCTGACTGTACCTTACCGAGTAGTTGATAATCCACAAAAACTCACAAATGCCGATTGGGAGAGAGTCGTTGCTGTGTTTGTTATGGGACCGGCTTGGCAATTCAAAGGTTGGCCATTTGATGGCAACCCAGTGGAAATCTTTTCAAAAAGTACGAAAAAAAATCTCTGTAGTGAAGTATATACGTATACATATATGTATTTTGGCATTTTTATATTTTAGATTTTTCTCAGTTTATGGAAATAATGGGCCATAATTGATTAGACGTTTTATTACATTGCGAGGAATATACATAAAATATTGTAAATTTTGTAGTCTTTCACAAAAAGAGAAAAACTCGATCACATATGTCATTTGTATTGTATTTTGAATGTGCAATCAAACAATTGTTCCTTCTTCTGCAGTATGCGCGTTTCACTTGAAATATGATGAGATGAGGCTGGACACAAACGTAGCGCGATGGGCTGTCACAGTGATTGAATTGAGTCGGACAAAGAGACATTTGGATAGAGCAGCGTTAATGATATTTTGGGAACATCTCGATAAGTGAGTTATTAATTTATTCTTATTAATTTAATTTATTATCACGTACACACGTACATACGTATCTTCTTAATATAACAATCTTACTTCTGAAATTAAACGATCACTGATAAATTATTTTTTTAATTTAATCTAAGCTTTTTAATTCTCATTGTTTTATGAATAATATATTATACAAATAGAGTTGAGAGAAATTAAAAAACTACTATATTCAGAAACGTGAGATATTAGAACTCTTGGACTCTTAGTACCTAAGACAGAAATTAAATCCTTATTTTATATTCTGAGTAATCAAGACTAATTTTTTAATTTGTATATATTATTATTTTTTTTATGAAACTTGTCTTACCAATTTTTTTCTCTGTGTTTAATATTTTATTTTTATTTTAATATAACATTTTGACATAAAAGGAAAAAAATATCGTATTTTTTTTCAATAAATAACTAAATGTATTTTGTAACATAATATATAAGTTTTTTTATTAATAGAATAATAAAAATGCTTTAAAATAATAAAAAATCTGTTTAATAACTTACTCTAAGATTTTATTGATTGTTCCATTTTCAGTTCCAAAATCCTTTCTCCAGTTGGAAAAGTACTCAAATGCATTGTATTTTAATAAATAGAAATTGTATTTTTAATATCATATTATGCACATTTTGTTGTATAATATGATATTAAAATAATGCATTTTTTTTAATTTTTCAAAAGAAACATATTTAGATTATTAAACGAAAAAACTTATGCAAGTTTTTTCTTTCAAAAATATTTCATACAAATGAAAATAACTACTTTTGCAAATGGAATACTCATATATATATATATATATATATATTTTTTTTTTTAAGCTATTCCATTAATCATTATTAAGGCAATATCTTTAATAACAATAAATTTCTATTTTTACAGGCATATGATCAAGAACAAGCCGCATCTTCGTTTCTGAAATGATAAAGCGATTCAGATTGCAGAAATGGCAATATATTGATCCCTGCGTCCCATGTTCCCATCGATTGGAATTTTTACCAGAAGATATAGGACCGTGAGGTTCTTTGCCGATGGTGTTGCGACGCGCGATTATTCGCGGATAAAGGTATCTGCGATAAGCAATGTGATGTGTGATAACTGAATCGTTGTCATATTACGTTAAATGTGTTTACATTTTATTGTTGCTTGCACGAATAAAATACGAAAAAAATTGCAACGAACTATAGGCCGATCTCACTAATTCCGATTAGTCTAATCGATTAAACCGTGATTAGATCAACCATGATTAGCAATTCTGCTGAACAGTAAATGCGATTGGTCAGTTCCAATGTATCAATCGGTCGAAGTTAATCAGAGTTGGTGAGACTTGCCCTATGCCTTCTTTAATTGAAAAATTAAAGCGACTCTACATTGAGATTTTAAGACATATGTAATGATTACACATATATCCAGATATTATCCCCACTGTCATCATTATAGTTGAAAACAGAACGCTTTTTTCATACTTAGAAGCGTGTTTGGATTCTCACCCGGGTGTTTCCCAGATGTCATGTCATCCTTGTTTAACATTCAGTAAACAACAAATATGGAATGATGCCTGAATAAGAATCTGAACATAACCCAAATATCGATAGTTCGGTGTGATCGAACTATGGAATATGTATATTGGGCACGTAAGCGACTAGCATTTGCGCTAAATATTTATCTCAGATCGTTCTCCATTCTTAATACTAAGTTGTAAATTATTTTTCTATGTTTTCTGATCCCTTAAAAGAATAAATATCTATCGATTACAAATTTTGTACTCGCGAAATTTACAAATCTAGTGTTGATTAATTATCAACATGCTATTTTGGCATATTTCGATATTTTACTCTTTATGAAAACAGACGTTTGTGGCGAAATATTGAAATCTGAATTTTCCCTTCCACTCTATGTTTTGAGATTATACTGATGAAAGTGGGAACACTAATATGCTTTATTTGAATATACTTATCAAAGAAATCGCACCTTTAAGCCATAAAAAATTAATCAATCATACTCGATTATTCTTTTCACATTCGATCGTGATTAATCAATAAACTTCAGCTTATTCCATTCGGGATTAAAAGCTCATTGTAGACGCCACTTAATACTGTGTTAAATTCTGATGATGATTATATTGCGTATTCAAAGCTAAATGCTTTATTCGAGGATCAAACAAAATATGAGTGTAAAAAAATTTCAAGTGCCAACACGACGTTTGTCTCGTTCAATTTTTCATGCAAGCGAGCAAGAGGTATTACATTTCAACGATCGATAACGGTATTAAGTTTCTTTGCGCGTGCTTTGTAATTCAAGACGCGACACCGCGAATCCTCTCAGGGGAGAAAAGATGGAGCGAGGATTCGCGAGGGGAAATTCAGTCTGTTTTCCTTGCACCTAAAACCAAAGCCAAAGTAAATCGCTCGCGGCGCGATTCCGGCGGTACGATTGACCGCCTGGCATTGTTTATACGTGGTGAATCGAATATTTCTAACTAGATTACCGACTCTATTACTTCGACAAATACGATGAATTTCCTCATTCCTTCTCCCCGATATCCTCGCTGCGATACCATTTTCCTCCCCTCGAGCAATCACTTGAGAGAAAGAGAGAGAGAGAGGAGCAATTGTTGCGCGTTTCTTTTCAATTACTCTCCATTATGTATTTTTTCACGAAAAATTGAATAACACCATTTTTTCTTTTGCACAACGAGTAAAAACTCAGTTAACAATATCATAATACTGTAATTGGGACACTATCGCTCAAAAGTTTATCTCGAAATTTTAAAAACAAAGTTTAATCAATTGTACTTATTAATATTGTAAATATACAAAAGTTTATGTTGCTTGAAACATAAGTTATTGTAATAGTGTATATTAAAAAAAAAATAAATTTTAAAAATAAAAATTGATAAAAATGGAATTTTTATTTAAAAACTACCAATTGCTACAAATTTCTAAGCCATAATGTATAAATAATGTAATTACTTCTCAATTAAGGACGTTTTCCGAAAAAATCCATTTTCTTTAAATTTTTCTGAAACTTACAAAATAAACTTGTTTAGTGTCCTGAACATATGTACTTTAAAACTCAACCTGGAACGGAATTAAAAATCGAAATATTCCACTTCAAAGTTGAAGCATTTAAAAAATATATACAATACATATATATGTATATACCTTGATCAAAAAGTTCCCAGAATTCATTCAGAAAATTCAAAATATAAGTTTTATTCATCAAAAATGATATTGTCGCCTTCAAAGTACTCCCCATCAACTGCAATGCACTTATGCCAGCGCTTGATCCAGCTCTCGAAATATTTCTAGAACTCTATTGTCGGTATAGCCATCAGAGTCGTCTTCGATTTTTCCATTACCTCCTTTCGGCTGTTAAAACGCGTTCCCGATAATGATTTTTTCATGCCACTCATAAACGGCTGTTTTCTTTAGAGCATCACTGCCGAAACAGTTTCCCAACATTTTCAAGATTTTCACACCATTGAATCCATTTTTAACGCAAAATTTAATACAAACTCGTTGTTGCAAATTCAACTCCATTTTTAAAACTGTAAAAAATCGAAAATACGTGCAGAGGTATGTACTCAAGACGGCGTAACTTTTACAAATGTCAAGCTATGGTGATAAAATTTGGTAGGAATATCAATGATAAATGTGACAACCTAATCAAAAAAACAGAACTCAAATCAGCTGACTCAGAGCATCACTTGGTAATTCCGGGAACTTTTTAATCAAGGTGGATAATATGTATACATGTGTGTGTGTGTGTGTGTGTGTGTGTGTGTGTGTGTGTGTGTGTGTGTGTGTGTGTGTGTGTGTGTGTGTGTGTGTGTGTGTGTGTGTGTG
>Ga0157363_1001427_pt1 | contig 19918 bp, 22 predicted proteins | sample AttsexASBM1_FD_111477 | JGI IMG/M metagenome (GOLD analysis project Ga0157363, IMG submission 111477) | Fungus gardens microbial communities from leaf cutter ant in Ribeirão Preto, State of São Paulo, Brazil - Atta sexdens ASBM1 | ecosystem: Host-associated > Fungi > Mycelium > Unclassified ... | reverse complement strand
TACACCTAAGTCGAGAGCCTGTTTGATCAGTTCTCCCGTCCCATAAGTGGTGGTGAATAGAGGGTTACGATTTTCTTCAGTGGTATGCGTAATGCCACTCGCCGATGCCATTTCTATTACGGCAGTTTCACCGTCGCCGAGTAAGCCAAATTCAGCTTGAACCCGATGATGAAGGGGTCCCATCACCTCAACGTTGATAATCTTGCCCTGTGTCGCATCGACTAAAGATTGCACCGTGCCTTCACCGCCATCTGCCATCGGGACTTTAACAATCTGACAATCACGGAAGACTCGCCTTAAGCCTTTTTCCATGCTATCGGCAACCTGTAAGGCCGTCATGCTCTCTTTGAAGGAGTCGGGAGCGAGGACAAATTTCATAAAAACCTCATCGTATAGTCGGTACTCAACTTAGAAGTCAGTAAACTCTTCTATGACACAATACTTATATTCTAGAGAAGAGTTTTTTAATGACCATTTTTTTCATAGAGGAATAATAAATACTCGCGGTGAAGTGAATTGTATAAGTGCCGATGAAAATAGACAGGGCGCGTTATTTAATGCTGTGTATTTACGCTGACCTCCCTGAGGCGATCTGAATTTTTACCCACGACAACCACCTAAGGAGTATTAGAAGAGAGGCATCGCAATGCCGCACTATATGGGGAAGAGATGTTAGTGTGTAATGATGTATTCACTCAGCCATGCCTAAAATAGGTTTACCTATGTGTCACCCTTCCACTGGGCAGTTATAAAATCGAACCAATCCTTTACCCAGCCTTTAATATAAGCGAAGAGATTAGGGTATTGTGTTTTTTCAGCATCGACGTTGGCTTATAAGCATCACGTTTGGAACAGGGTTAATGATTTTTTTTATCCGACTGGATAACGAGTAAAATCCCCAAAATAATGATTACCGTTGAAACAAAGAGACGTAACGATATGGCTTCATTTAAGAAAATAACGCCGCCAAATGCCGCTAAGCAAGGTACACAAAGCTGTAACGTGCTGGCAGTTGTGGAGGAGAGATGCGGTAAAATAGAGTACCAGACAATGTAGGCGGCTCCAGAAGTCACGGCTCCGCAAACGAGGGCTAATACCATACCAGTGGCATCTATTTGAACAGGTTTCCCCATCGACAAAAAGACTATCAAGGATAGTGGGAGGGCGAGTAGAAAATTACCTGTTGTTGCGTTGAGTGCATGACGAACCTGCTTCCCTCGTAAGCTATAAATAGCCCAGGCTATACCTGATACCACCATTAATAGGGCGGTGTTGAGCGGCGGTGCTTCGGCTCCAGGAAGTAAAAGCAGGCAGATGCCTATTAACGCAGCGGCTATTCCAACTCCCTTTGCTAGTGTGAAAGGCTCTCCTTTGTAAAATCCCCACCCTGCCATCACTATTTGTACTGCACCAAATAGTAGTAGTGCGCCCGTTGCCGTATTGATGGAGACGTAAGCGATGGAAAAAGTAAAAACATAGACACACAGTAATAAGGCATTCAGCCAGTTAAATTCAGGTTTTTTATTATCTTTTTGAAATAATGAAAGGATTAAAAGAAATAGTGCACCGCCGAGCAAACGAATTCCACTAAACGATGAAGCATCGATATGAGGCGCTTTTAGCGCTATGCGGCAAAGTACTGAATTAGCGGCAAAAGCGGTGAGTGCAAATAGTATTCGTAATAGCAAAATTCGGTCCTTTCCTCGCGTTAGCTTGATAATTATTGTTCTACAATTTGATCGCCTTCAATTAACATCCCTTGAGAGATAACCCATCTATTAGGGGATGACTGGATCACTGAATGGTGTAACGCTTCAAATTGAGGCAAGCTACCAGAGCCCTTTACAGTAATTAAATATTGAATTGATTCACTACCCGGAATAATTTTTTCGTCTGTACCCAAAAAACCGCGCAGATCGAGGAAACCTGTGGTTTTAATCTGTAGTTTTTCCAGTCGAATTCCGGCTAACACAGCATAAGCAACATACGCCGCGGTAATACAAGAATTAAACGCCATCAACATCAGCTCCTGAGGGCTGGGAAAATTCCCTTCGCCCGCCAGTAGGGGCGGTTCATCGACCCAGACGGTTGATCCATTATCGCTATGCAATGATGTCGAGGTAGAAGATTGGTGTGAGCATGAGGTGCTTTTCATTCCCCCTTGCCAAGAGGTCGTCACGTCGTAACGCATTTTTCCCTGATCGGGGCTATTTATTAGGCTATCTCTTAACTGTTCAAGATGATGAACATCGATGCCATTGAGTAGAGAACTCATATCATTTCTCTGATAAAAACGCGGGAGAAAACTCCCGCGTTGTAAACAATTAATTGTTACGGCCAGCCATCACACCACCATCAACATCCCAGATAGCGCCAGTTACCCAACCCGCTTTCTCAGAAAGTAGGAAGGTTACCGCTTCCGCGACATCTACAGCAGTTCCTACACGACCGATTGGGTGGAAGCTGTCGAAGCTGTCCATGACGCCTTTAACGTCTTCTTTTGGAATAAAGCCTTCGTAAATAGGCGTATGGACCACAGCAGGTGCGACAGCATTAACGCGGATACCTTGCCCACCTAATTCAATGGCTAAGTTTTTGGTGAGGGCATGGAGTCCCGCTTTTGCCATTGAGTAGGCAGATGAAGGCGTTGCACCGATAGCTTGATGTGCCCACATTGAACCAATATTAACGATAGAACCTTTAGCGCCGTTCGCAATCATATTGCGTACCACTTCACGGGTGATGAAGAACGTTGCGCGGTTGATAGACATGTACATGTCGTAATCCGCTTCTTCATGGTCGGTGAAAGGTTTAGGGAAGAATACGCCAGCAGCGTTAACTAATAGATCAATGTCTTTATGCTTAGCATTGACTTCACTGACAACATGCTTCATTCCAGTATCTTTCATCAGATCGGCAACAATGATGTCTACTTGGCCGAGTGATAACAGAGACTGACGTACTTGCTCGGCTTTATCTTGGCGGCTGCCCACTAGCACAACGCTTCCACCTTCTTGTAGAACTTGGCGAGCGGCTTCTAACCCCATCCCGCTAGTTCCGCCGACGACTAAAAGTTTCTTACCTTTAAATAATGTAGACATAGTGACCTCTATTAATGGTGGTGTTTAGTTTGGCCGTGTTTTAAGGTGAACTGGCCAGCTCGATGGAATGATAGTGCCAGAGGGAAAATAACTTCACGAGTCAGAAGATATTGCGACACGAAAAAGAAAATCTATCTTGTGGAGTTTGTATGTCACAATAGCGAAAACTTTTTAAGGTGAACGAATGCGATCTTTGAACCGACTTAAATGGCTGCAAGCTTTTGAAGCAACCGCTCGTTCTGGGAGCTTCACGCGTGCTGCGGAGGAACTTGGGGTGACCCCGGCGGCAGTCGGGCAGTTAGTTCGAGCCTTAGAAGAGTGGGTTGGACACCCCTTACTTCACCGTACCCGGACGGGGACGGAACGCTTGACCTTGGTGGATGAAGCAGAAGAGGCGCTAGAACATATTACTAAAGGGCTAGACTATTTAGAAACGGGACTAGGTAAGTTACGGGGGCGTCGATCTCGTTCGGTGGTCGTATTAACTGCTTCGCAAGTATTGGTGATGAACTGGTTGATGGAAAGACTTTCTCGTTTCTCTGAGCAACACGAAAATATCGATATTAGACTCAACGTGACCGACAAACTGATGGACGTCGAACATGGGGAGGCCGATCTCGGTATTCGCTGTGGACGAGGTGATTGGGCTGGGGTGAGTAAAACTTGGCTAATGGATGAGGAGGCGGTCTTGGTCTGCAGCCCTCGGCTGAAAGGGGCGAGTTCGTCAGTGGCGCCAAGCTGGCTGTCTGAACAGAAATTAATCACTGATGACACCCCTCATCCTGGGGCTAACTTTCCAACTTGGCAAGATATCTTCACTGTCATTGGCGCACCGCAGGCAAAAATGAGCGGCTTGCATATTAATTCGACATCCGCGGTAATCTTAGCTGCCCTCAGTGGTAGAGGAGTCGCCCTAGTGAGGCGGGCATTGGTCCAACACCACATTGATACCGATCAGTTAATCCATTTACTTCCTGAAAAAAAATGGCCACTCGCCTGGTCATATTTCTTAGTCATGTCACAGCATGCACGCTTACGCGCAGACGTTAAAGAATTTCACGATTGGTTGATTAGTGATGTTATTAGCGAGAAAGATTAATCAAGGAAGCTTGTTTCATTACCCAGTCTCGAAAATACGCGACTTTCGGTAAATGCTCACACCCCGAGCGGTAAACTAAATAGTAGGACATGCTTGACGGCAATGATACCTCAGGACATAGCCGGACAAGTCGGCCACTACGTAAATCGTCGTCAACCATGACACTTCTTGCCAGCGCTATTCCTTGTCCCTCGGCAGCCGCCTGAAGCACCGCAGCTGAACTATTGATTCGTAACCCAGGGCGTCTGGCTATTTCATGTTCATTAAAGCGTCTCAGCCAGTCTTCCCAAGTAATAAAATCTTTATGGTTTTCCATAGAGAGATCATGAATCAGGGTTTGGGTAGGAACGCCATTAATACAATTAACGACAGGATGCGCCTTAATAAGCGCGGGGGAACATACTGGAAATATCTCTTCGCCCATCAATAACTCCGCCTGCAAACCCTCCCATAATCCAAGCCCATAGCGAATTCCGATATCAATCCCTTGAGCAGTGAAGTCGAGTAATTTGAGTGAAGTCTGGAGTCGTACGTCAATATCAGGCCACTGTGTTTGAAAGTCTTCAATCTTGGGGAGCAACCATTTCGCCGCGAAGGCAGGGCTTAGGGTGACATGTAAAATACCATCTTCACTGCCCTCTGTTAACCGAGTCATTCCCATCGCAAGGCTATCAAAACCCGCTTTGATATCAGGCAAAGCGCGTGATGCCGACTCAGTAAGAATGAGCCCTGTACGCCTATTATTGGTTCTCTGAAAGAGCGGAAAACCGACAATAGCTTCCAGCGAGCGCACTAGCTGGCCGACGGCGGCTGGCGTGACATGTAGCTCTTCTGCAGCCAGCGAAAAACTACCATGACGAGCACTGGCTTCGAAGGCTCTTAACGCATTTAAGTGGATAGTCGTTTTCATATAAAGAAAGAAAATCTTTGTTGGTAGACAAGATTATATCATTTGTTAACGATAGTTTATCTTCCCATAATGCACAACAGCAGCAGTCAGAGAGAGGTTATAAGGCGTGATAGCCAGCCGAGATGAGCAGTGGGAAAACGAGCAACTTATTCCCTATTTTCCACTTAACTCATCCTAGTTTCTGATTCTCAGCACGGCGTCTGCCAAGCAAAACACATTGTTTACGATAACGCTTTTCCGATCTGAGTTTTATTACTTTTAGATGAGGAGTATTCCATGACTTATTTACAAATTACGCTAGATATCAGCGATGAAAATCGTCCTGCCGCTGCAGAGGTGTATCAGCAATATAAGACCCCTTTCTTAACCAAGATTGAAGGTGCCATGTCTAAGGAACTTCTTATTCGTCCGGAAGATGTTCAAGTTCTCCATGGGTTTAGAACAGAAGAACAGGCCAAGGCATATTTAAATTCTGACTTGTTCACGCAAGATGTGGTGGAAGCTTTAAAACCTTATCTACGTACAGCGCCAGAAATTCGTATTTATAACCTCGTCTGATAACGAAAAGATAAACAATATTTAAATTAACGGAGTCAATGATGCTTTTAGACTGGAACGAACATCGTAATGAATTATTGGGCGTAGTGAATGAGTACGCAAAATTACAACCAGAATTTATGAAAGGTTTGATGAAAATGGATGCGGGTGCATCTGAAAAAAAACACTTAGATGCAAAAACCCATGAGTTGATTGCGCTGGCTGTCGCCATTACCACTCGCTGTGATGGCTGCCTGTCAGTACACGTTAAAGCCGCAGCAAAACACGGGGCAACCCGTGAAGAAATCGCTGAAGCTCTGGCTGTCGCGATCTCTTTAAATACCGGTGCTGCGCTAACTTATACCGCGCATGCTCTGGATGCGTTTGACGCGTTACCTAAAGCGTAAAACTGAAACGGTGTCCTGCGGGGCGCCGTTTATTTGTTAGTCACAATGGAAACAAACGAGATGTTAGTAAATCACGACTTTACCCGACGAGCGAAACTTGTACCTGCCGAGTACGATTGGATTCACTCACCTCAAGCCGGTGTCGATCGTGTCATGCTTGACCGCATAGGGGGAGAAAAAGCCAGGGCAACAAGCCTTGTTCGCTATTATCCCAACTCTGACTTCCCTGAGCACCAACATCCAGACGGTGAAGAAATTCTGGTGCTTTCAGGCACATTTAGCGAAGCAGGCAAAGATTATCCGGCGGGTTGGTACCTACGTAACCCCCCCGATTCTCAGCACCAACCGTCCAGTAAAGAGGGTGCCCTAATCTTTGTAAAACTTCGACAAATGAATCGAGGCGTTCAGGGCTATGTCAGGCTAGATACGAACGATACTGCTAATTGGATCGAGCAACCCTATGGTGCGCGTTGTCCGTTATTTGAAAATGAATTTGAAAAGGTCGATCTCGTTCGCCTGAATCCTGGTGAAGAGATGTTGGTAACCGGCGCTGAGATTCTTCTGCTACAGGGAGAGTTGAGAAACGATGAAGAAACTGAGATCTCGGGGACGTGGATCCGTCTTCCTCTTCATGAATCGATCTCATTACACGCGGCGGAGGCAGGGGCCATATTTTACCGCAAAACCGGCGATATTCAGGTTATCACTCCTATCGAGGAAAAGGCATGAAACGAGTACAGGTTGTTATTGTTGGCGCAGGGGTTAGCGGCCTGTACGCTGCAAATTTATTACAAAAGTTAGGTATTTCCTACCTCGTCTTGGAAGGGCGTGATCGGAGTGGCGGGCGGTTAATCTCCTCCCCGACGCTCGAACAGGCCGCTCATCAGGCGGATAGCCGAGATCGTTATACACGCGTTGATTTGGGCGCGACCTGGGTATGGCCAGCTATGCAGCCACAACTCGCCTCACTGATGCAAGAATTGGGCATTGAGCTGATCCCACAGAATGAGCAGGGCGATATGCTGTTTGAGCGCGCCGCCCACCTTTCTCCCTCACGTCATCCCGGTTATGCGTCAGCGCCAACATCAATGCGGGCAGCGCAAGGCATGCGTGTATTAACTGAACGCTTAGAAGATCGTCTTCCCCCTGAAACTGTGCTTACTGGCCATCATGTCTCACGTATAGAGATAAAGGAAGGCGAAGTTCAGGTACAGGCTGAAGCACAATCTGGCCGCCAACTTACCTTCGCCGCGGAGTTTGTTTTTTTAGCTCTGCCCCCTGTGTTGGCGGCAACCATTACTTTTGAACCGCCTTTACCTCATTCACTCCACGATGAGTGGGCGAGAACCGGCACTTGGATGGCGCCTCATGCTAAATATGTCGCGGTTTATGAGCAGGCATTTTGGAAAGAAGAAGGGCTCTCCGGCGAAGCACGCAGTGGTGCGGGCCCGATGGTTGAGATGCATGATGCTTCTGTGCCGGGTGGCGTAAACGCCTTATTCGGCTTTATCGGTATTCCGGCTAAATCGCGTTGGACAACGTCGGAAGAGAATTTAATTGCGCTTTGCCGAGCACAACTGGTTCGTTTATTTGGCTCTGCCGCCGCAACGCCGACCGCTGAATATTTTAAAGACTGGGCAGCCGATCCTTATACCGCAACGGAGATGGATTTGGCCATACAAGCAGGCCATTCGGTACCGAAAGCTTATCCGACGGAAGGCGAATGGAAAGGTCGTTTAAGCGGTATTGCTAGCGAGTGGTCGCCGATGTACCCAGGTTATTTAGCCGGAGCGCTTGATGCGGCTTCGGAGGGGGTAGGGCTTTTTAGAAAAGCTCATAGTGAATCGACGACTGTTTAATATTGAGACAGACAAACGCCAACGAAGGAGAGAACAGATGACAAAGCATTATCACTATCTTGCTATTGGTGGGGGAAGTGGTGGCATCGCATCCATCAATCGCGCGGCAATGCATGGACAAAAGTGTGCCATTATCGAAGCCGGCCCTATTGGAGGGACTTGTGTCAATGTCGGCTGTGTGCCCAAAAAAGTAATGTGGTATGCAGCACATGTCGCTGAAGCCATTCATACCTTTGGTCCTGCTTACGGTTTCACTGCCTCTGACGTAGCGTTCGATTGGAAAACATTAATTAATAATCGTCGTCGTTATATTGAACGTATTCATGGTTCTTATGACAGCGTATTGGCTAAGAACAATGTCGATGTCATAAAAGGTTATGCTCGCTTTACCAGCGGTAACTCAGTGGAAGTGAATGGTGAGACCATCACCGCCGATCACATTCTTATCGCTACGGGTGGACATCCTGTACGCCCAGATATTCCTGGCGCTGAACTAGGGATAGACTCGGATGGTTTTTTTGAACTGGAGGTAATGCCAAAGCGTGTGGCGGTAGTCGGGGCAGGGTATATCGCTGTCGAATTAGCGGGTGTCTTACAGGCGCTGGGTATCACCACACATCTATTGGTCAGAGGTGATAAACCGCTACGGCATTTTGACCCCATGTTGAGTGACGCGCTAGCTGAAGCTATTGAGACGTCTGGGCCACAGTTACACCGTCATGCGGTGACAAAATCTCTTCACAAGAATGCGGATGGAAGCTTAACCCTAGAGACAGAAAGTGGCGAGCAGATCATCGTCGATACGGTGATTTGGGCAACAGGCCGACGTCCGAGTGTGACTGATCTGAATCTTGAGGTGGCTGGGGTCAACATGACTCACAATGGCTACATAGCGGTAGATAAGTACCAGAACACTACGGCGCCAGGAATTTATGCGGTGGGTGACGTGACAGGCCAGTTAGAACTGACTCCCGTCGCGGTTGCTGCAGGCCGTCGACTCTCGGAACGTTTATTTAACCATAAATCCCACGAACATCTCGCGTATGACAATGTCCCTACCGTTGTATTCAGCCACCCGCCGATAGGCACAGTGGGTCTTTCTGAGCCTATGGCCAGAGAGAAGTTTGGTGATGATACCGTGCGTATTTACTCCTCCTCTTTCACCTCAATGTACAGCGCGGTATCCGAGCATCGACAGCTGACTAAAATGAAGCTGGTCTGTGTGGGACCGGAGGAAAAAATTGTCGGTATTCACGGTATTGGTGAAGGAATGGATGAAATTTTGCAAGGGTTTGCCGTCGCCTTAAAGATGGGCGCTACCAAAGCCGATTTCGATAATACCGTGGCTATTCACCCAACCTCTGCGGAAGAGTTTGTCACGATGAAAGGCTAACGCCTAGCGTTTTCCGCGTGAGTAACGGCTGAGCCTGGTTAGCTGTAAGGGGAATATTATGTCGAAACGTTTAAGTGATTTTTGGTGTTCGATTAAAGCTGAAGCTAGCGAGATTGCCGCCAACGAACCTATGCTGGCGAGCTTCTATCATGCGACCTTGCTTAAGCATGAATCGTTGGCCTCAGTACTTAGTTATATTCTGGCTAACAAACTTGCTTCTTCGGTGATGTCAGCGGTCAGTATTAGAGAGACCGTTAATGAGGTCTATTCAATGCACGCGGAGATTATCGCAGCCGCAGCGGCCGATTTATGTGCCATTCGTAGCCGAGACCCCGCCGTCAATAACTGTGCTGATCCCTTACTCTACTTTAAAGGGTTTCATGCACTACAAGCCTATCGTGTCGGTCACTGGTTGTGGAAACAGGGGCGCTGCGCATTAGCGTTATTTTTTCAAAGTCAAATATCCACCCGTCTAGCGGTAGATATCCATCCTGGCGCAACACTGGGTAGTGGCGTGATGCTGGATCATGCTTCGGGCATAGTGATCGGTGAAACCGCGGTGGTTGAAAATGATGTCTCCATTCTGCAGTCCGTCACCTTGGGTGGGACAGGAAAAGAGAGTGGAGACCGCCATCCGAAGATCCGTCGCGGCGTGATAATCGGCGCAGGGGCGAAGATCCTTGGCAATATTGAAATTGGTCAGTGTGCCAGGATCGGGGCAGGTTCAGTGGTTCTTAAATCAGTCGAGGCCTATTCAACGGTAGCGGGAGTTCCCGCTAAGCATATAGGCTGGTCGACAGATAAGGTCCCGGCCTCCGAAATGGCGCAGCATTTCATTCACTCAGCTCACGAAGGTTCAGCCGGATACTGCTCGTTGGTTAATGAAAGCGGATTTTAGCGGCTATCGCGAGTGACAACATCATTCAGTTTGAGGTTTTTATGCAATTAGCAGGTAAAACAGCATTGATCACGGGGCGACCAGCGGCATTGGTCTCGCTACGGCTGAACTTTTTATCGAAAAAGGCGCTCGAGTTATCGTGACGGGAAGAAACAGTCAGCGTCTTGACAGGTTGAAAGCAAAATATGGCAATAACATTACGACTTTTACTCTCGATATCAACAGTGAAGAGCAACTCAGAAAACTCGCGATAAATATCGAAGATCAGTTTGGGAAAAATAGTCTAGATATTTATTTTGCTAATGCAGGAATCGCTTATTCAACGCCGCTGGGCAATACACTTGAGTCGCGCTATGAGCTTCTCATGAACACTAATGTTAAAGCGGTATTCTTTGCCATGCAGGCATTCTTACCGCTATTAAACGAGGGAGCTTCGGTCATCTTAAACTCTGCTTGGTTGAACAGTGTTGGCATGGCGGGTTTTTCTGCCCTTGCAGCCTCCAAAGCGGCAGTTCGTTCTCTTGCGCGTTCATGGTCCGCTGAGCTGGTTAGCCGTAAAATAAGAGTTAACTGTGTCAGCCCCGGAGCAATTGATACCCCTATCTTTGAACAGGAAGGACAGGGTACCGAACAGATAGAAGAAACAAAGAAATTTCTCGCGAGCCAAATTCCTGCCGGCCGTATGGGCACCGTGGATGAAATCGCGTCGGCTGTACTTTTCCTTGCCAGTGATGAATCACGTTATATGTTGGGCGCAGAAATTACCGTCGATGGTGGCTTTGCCCAAATCTGATATATCGAGATAAGGATGTGGTCGCGTAGTGACAGGAGGTTGCTATTCATCTCTAGGCTTTACAGCCGAGCCGTTACGGTTCTGAGTCATCTTACTGAGGGTTAAAATGAACACTTATAAAGCAATGCAAGTCACCGCAGCAGGAACCCTGCAATGCGTCGAGCTACCTATTCCTACTCCTCAAGCCGGTGAGGTCTTATTGCGTGTAGAAGCCTGTGGAATTTGTGGTGCGGATGCGGGGGTGATCGAGGGAATGGAAAAAAATACCCACTATCCCCGTACTCCAGGCCATGAAGTGATAGGGACGGTTGTTGCCGTTGGATCAGGAGTATCTTCCGCAATCAGTGAAGGCATGCGGGTGGGCGTTGGCCGACTAGGTGGACACTGTAATGAGTGTGAACAGTGCCGACGCGGACACTTCAATCTTTGCAGTGATCAACCGGTGGTAGGCAGTTCTCAAGATGGTGGCTACGCGGAAATGATGATTGCGCGCGCAACAGGATTGGTTAGGATTCCTGACGAGCTTAAGTCTGAAGAGGCCGCACCGCTGCTTTGTGCTGGGATTGCGACCTTCAATGCACTACTGAAGTCTGGCGCTGAGGCAGGGGACAACGTGGTCGTTCAGGGTATTGGCGGATTGGGACATCTTGCTTTGCAATACGCACGAAAAATGGGGTTTAGGGTTATCGCGGTGGGTCGCGGTGAGCATATTCAGCAAGATGTTTTAGCCTTAGGGGCTCATCTTTATGTCGACACGCAAAAAGTCGATGCGGTTGAGGCTATCCGTAAGCTGGGGGGCGCACAGGTCATCTTGACCACTATTACCGATAGTGCAGCCGCCTCAGCGCTGAGTAAAGCCTTGGCCCCAAGGGGGAAATTTATGGTGGTGGGGGTGGGAAAAGATCCGCTAACTATTGCACCGGGATTGATGGTCGGTAATGAAATATCGGTACAAGGGGCCATCACAGGCACACCATTTGAGGCGGAGAAAACGCTCAAATTCAGCTTGCTTGCTGACATCCGTGCGCGCATTGAGACAATGCCTTTAGAAAAAGCGAATGAGGCTTATCAACGTATGCGCTCTGGAGAGGTTGAATATCGTATGGTGTTAACCATCAATTAGGCCTTTTTCCCGCTATTCGCTTAGGCCTAGGAGCGTTATAGCGGGTTATCTCTTCTACAGGATGTGATCATCGCTGATAAAGGGGGCGATGGCGTCGAGGAGCATTGAGGTGGACTGTGGTCCTCTAAGACGTAGCACTTCTTGGCCATGTTTAAAAATAAGGATGTTGGGGACGCTGTAAATTCCATATTTAGCCGTAAGTACGGGAGCTTGTAACGTATTCACCTTCCCCAGTTTAACACTATTCTTTAACTGCGCCGCTGCAGCATCGAAATAGTGCTCGCTATCCCGACAGGGTGCACACCATTCTGCGGAGAACCTTACTATCGCAAGGCCATAATAGTGTTCAATCTCTTTAAAACTATCCTCATCGAATAACGGGATCTTAATATGACTCATTCCTCGGTTCCTGATGCGTTAAGGGAGGGGGTATTTTTAAATATCGAGAGGAGTGAAGAGGGATCTTGTGTACGCCATGCCACGGCAATTTCCATCACTGGGGCAGGATCTTCAATATCTACAAAGACAAGACCTTCTGATGAGATATCGCTGGTGCGACCGGAGACAAAGACAACCCCTAAACCTGCTCTGGCTAATCCCACACAAGTTTGGTTTTCGCCACACTCTTTCAAACGAGGGCGGAATCCAGCCCCTTCGCAGGCACGAATAATCTCATCATAAACCGCGGGAAATTGGCTGCGGGGCGGGATGATAAAATAATCCGTAGCAAAGGCGGATAAGGGTACGCATTGACCCTCACCCGATGAGTGAGCATGTGGATGGTAGTCGGGAATAGCAAGTTTTAGTCTTTCTCTATGCACTGGGACGATGGTGAGTGATTCATGAGTGACGGGGGTAAGAACAAAGCCAACATCGATTTCAGCCGAGAGTAATGCTTCGATTTGGGCTTGAGTCGTCATCTCACGCACTTCCACCTCAACATCAGGGTGATCAGTTCTAAATTTACGTAATAAATCGGGGGTTACGGATTGCATTGCCAGTGTCGTGTAACCAAGGGTGAAGCGCCCACTCCGTTCGGCAACGGAGTGCCTGACTGTTTGCTGGACAGACTCGACATGGGCAATTAAGGGTCTAACCTCTTTGAGTAATACCGCACCAGCGGGCGTTAAGGAAACTCTTCGTGTGGTACGTTCAAACAGCTTTGAGCCAATCTCGTGCTCAAGTTGTGAAATAACCTTGGTCACAACCGGCTGAGAGATATTGAGCCTTTCTGCGGCACGATTAAAATTGAGTTGGTCAGCGACCTGTAAAAAATAACGAAGCGATCTAATATTCATAACAATATCCTTTTTCCACCCCCTCTATAGTAATTCGTGAATAAGAAAATAAAAAATACTTATTAATTTTATTTTGGAATTAATAATGATTCTAAATAGAGAATAAAAACTCAGGATATCTAGGATATTATTTTTATCAGGTTTTTTTATTATCAGTCACTTCTTTCTTAGAGGTGATATCACATTGAATGAAATAGGGCAGAGTTATGAGTGGTAGTATATCTCCTCCAGAGAGCCATTTCCCTGTACAGGGTATCAAGTGGAATTTTTTAACTTGGAGTTTATTGTGTTTAGTTTCTGGGGCGTTATTCCTTGATGGTATCGACCTCTCGATGGTCAATATTGCACTTCCCTCAATCAATACTGAACTGGGTTTAAGTACTGGGCAGCTTCAGTGGATAGTCAATGCTTATATTTTAGGGTATGGGGGATTCCTATTGCTCGGCGGGCGAGTGGCTGATTTATTGGGACGCAGAACCGTATTCCTTACTGCTGTGGCAATATTTGGCATAACGTCGCTGATTAGTGCCTTAATGAATGATGCAACGACCCTAATCGCTCTGCGCTTTATTAAAGGGATTTCTGCTGGATTTACTGTGCCAGCGGGGATGTCTATTGTGGCAACATCCTTTGCCCAAGGTCCAGCTAGGTCACGTGCATTAACATTTTACTCAGTCATTGGTACGCTTGGGTTTGCTCTAGGTTTAGTACTAGGAGGGGGACTAACAGAGTTCGGCTGGCGCGTGACCTTATTTGTGCCGGGTCCCGTTGCACTGGTGATCTTGTTACTAGGTATGAAAATTATTCCGGTTGCCTCTCGAGAGAAAGTGACGTTTGCGCAATTTGACCTACTCGGCACGCTATCGATGACTGGGGCACTTCTTTTATTGGTCTACGCATTGGTTGAAGCACCGGTTAACGGTTGGGGCAGTCGGTCGACACTACTCATGTTTACGATGAGTGCGATATTAATCGTTATATTCATTCGGGCCGAGCAACGTCATCAGCATCCTTTGGTACGCCTGGGTATTTTGCGCTCGATTTCCTTACTACATGCGAATGTTTCTGCCGCGCTTTTACTCGGTAGTTTTATGGCATTTCAATTTGTGACAACGCTATATCTACAGGATTCACTAGGCTGGAGTCCACTTGAGGTTGCACTGGCATTTTTACCATCAAGCTTACCGATTACGCTGCTGGGGCCAAAAATGGGCGCTCTTTTTGCCAGAAAGGGCACAACGCTTCCTATTTTATTAGGGTTAGTCCTAGTTTCTATCGCTTATGCATTACTGCTCCGCGCAGAGCCGGGAATGCCTTACTGGAGTTTCTTACTGCCTACCATGCTATTGGTTGGTTTTGTATTCACTTTCGGTTTTCCTGCGGTAAATGTCCAAGGAACCATGAATGTTCGCGAAACAGAACAAGGCCTTGCATCAGGACTGATTAATACAAGTCTTCAAGTTGGAGGCGCTATCTCCTTAGCGATCATTACTGCTGTACTTAGTAGTGGTAATAAGCCTGTCATCCAAGGGCAACTGTTGCCCAATATGAACGTCGCTATTATGACCTTTGCAGCGATAGCAGTAAGCGGGGTGGTATTAACCTTGATCCACCTTTCTGTTATCAAAAAAGTTTCGCAGCGAAAAAAACCTTAAAACTACTGATTCAAAGAGAGAAAATATTATGTCAATCAAACAGATCAATAAAGAGACATTCGTTACCGAAGTGATTAATAGTGATCTCCCGGTTCTGGTCGATTTCTGGGCTGCATGGTGTAACCCTTGTCGCGCAGTCAGTCCAATCTTGGACCAATTAGCCAGTGAGAATGAGGGAAAAATTCGTATCGTGAAAGTGAATATCGATGAAAATCCTGAGCTGGCCAGTGTTTATGGTATTCGTTCGATCCCCGCATTTAAGCTCTTTAACGCAGGCAAAGTCGAACTAGAGTTTGGGGGAGCCTTACCAAAAAGTGAATTTATCCAGAAGCTAGATAACTACCTTGACTAAGTTTTATATCGTAAACGCCTCTTCGAGGCGTTTTTTTAATGCGTTTTGCACATGATTGGGCGCTTAATAAAGAAGTGTATGTTGTGCAATTTTATAATGAATACAATGCACGTACTACAACTTAAATTAACGATATCATAGTCGGAATAGGAAAAAATAATCGGAGGTTTAGGTGTCACAGAGTCAGTTTCGTCGGGTTCAACAACAAGATCTTGATAGATGTTTTCAAATTGAAACAACCGCTTATGAAGGCGATGAAGCGGCGACGCGTGAAAAAATTGCGACGCGAATAGATAACTATGCAGAAGGTTTCATCTGTATGGAGCAAGATAATGAAATTGTCGGCTTTATTAACTCAGGCTGTGCTTGGGATGTCGTAATGTCTGATGAAGAGTTCAAGGAACTCGTGGGTCATGATGCTGCGGCGCCAAATGTAGTGATCATGTCGGTCGTGGTTGATCCACGTTATCAGGGGAAAGGCTACTCGACACAGCTAATGAATTATTTTGTGCAGGAAATGAAATCTGCAGGAAAGAAAACTATTCATCTAATGTGTAAAACACACCATGTCGAACTTTATAAGAAATTCGGCTATCGCTATATTAAGCCCTCAGAGTCAGATCACGGTGGCATGGCGTGGCACGAGATGTTGATGGTGCTGTAAGTATTTTATTTTCAACGTCAGATAATTTTTATCGCTAATGATAATTATCTGACGTCGTCTTCTCATTTATTTCAAATATATTAAATTTTTATTTTAATATCAGAGTTAGCAAAGTATTCCTCTCGGCCAGAGTTTGAAAAATACTTAAAAGTCGCCATATGTCTATGATTGCGATTGGCCGTTCTATTGGAATCGGTCTTTTTGTTGCATCAGGAGCGTCTATTTCACAATTTGGTCCAGCCGGAGCTTTGTTCACATCTATTTGAATAGGTTTATATGATCTATTTATTGATGAGTTTTTATGAGTGTTTCAGTCAGAAAAATAAACTCTAAGATTAAGGCGTAAATCTTTATTATGGTATTAACGTGGATAAATGAGAGTGAGTTATGCATTCCCCCCTGAGAAACATTGATTTAAATTTATTAGTTGTTTTCGATGCGCTTTATCGATACCGAAGCGTGACCTTAGCGGCAAATGAAGTCGCTCTCAGTCCCTCTGCCTTTAGCCATGCTCTCAATAGATTACGCTATTCTCTTAATGATCCGCTGTTTCTCAGGCAGGGAAGCCGTATGCATCCTACCCCCCGAGCGGAGAAGATTGCAGTAGGCGTAGCGGTTGCATTATCGGGTATACATTCATGCTTGGCGGATGAAGGTGAGTTTGATCCTGCTTTAAGCCATTACTCTTTCACCTTTGCTGTCACGGATTACACCGCCGCCGTCTTTTTACCTAGGCTATTATCGAGAGTTCTCAAAGTCGCCCCGAACATTCGCTTCAATGTGGTCTATTCTAAGATGTATGATTCAATTGAGGATCTTACTCTTGGCAAAGTCGATTTCGCGGTGGGATTCGAAGATAAAGCGGGGATTACTCGACAAGATATCGAGGTCATCGATTCTTTTACAGATGATTATGTCGTTGCTGTGAATAAAGCACACTCTACTATTCGACAAGGATTAACCAAAGAAGAGTACCTCGCGGCGAAGCATGTCGTCGTTAACCCCTGGAACGAGCCGCTTGGCACGATTGACCGGTACCTTGAAAACCAGAATCTACGCCGTAATATCAGTGTCGAACTCCCTAGTCTACTCCCGGCCCTTCAGATTGTTGCCAATACCGATCTCATTATCACTTTGCCACGAAGAAGCTTAAATTCGATTATTGATATTCGCAATATCAATACCTTTCCATCGCCTCTGCCCATGCCAAAATATACGATAAAATTCTATTTTAATCCGACACACTGCACGGATAATGCGCATCGTTGGTTAATTAATGAAGTCAAAGCGATGTCTTGGAATATAGGCGATTGTCCCTAAGACGTGGGAGACGTTAGAAAGTGAATATTGGTGAGATCATGAGCCTCTATATTTTACTCTATCGGCCCATGATGATTAGCTTAACGAGTGGTTATTAAATACTGTCTTATGCCACGATTCTGACTACGCTAGCACTCGGCGAGTGGTAATCGGGACTGGATTTGCCAAAGTATCATGGATAGGTGAAATTTCGGGTAAAAGATTCACCAGTTCATCGAGTTGCTCAGCCGTTGCAGTAGGGCTGGTGAGTTTCACCTCTGCACGAATCGCTTTTGCGCCTTTTCGAACAGCCTTGTTGAGACCAAGAAAACCATTCATATCAATATCAAAATAGAGCTCCATTTCAATACTGTCGAGATCGATCCCTTTTTCTGCTGCAAACAGGGTCAGGCTGGCTGTATAGCATCCTGCGAGAGCTTGCAGGGTGTACTCGGTTGGGCTCATGCCGCGGTCAGTTCCCAGAATACCTTCCGGTTCGTCACCAATATTTGAAAATTTATCGACTCGGGTATGATCTTCTTCACCTGCTTGAAGGGATATACCGGTATTCACTTTAACGGCTAGACCGCCGAGTGAACGAGCCTTAACTTGGAAAGTTATCTGTCCGAGTTCTGGTTGAGTACGGACCGCTTCACGAATATTCTGGATATCACCCGCGGAGGCGTGGGGTTTAGAAGAATGAGTCATCTCTGTTCCTTTGTGATAATTATTTATAGTATCGGGTTAAATATATTTCTGAGCCCATGAAAGAATACACTCACCGACGTAATCAGCATCGGCGGGGCGACTTAATAAATGGTCGGCATCACCTAAAGAAATAAAGCTTTTAGGGTGACGTGCAGCAGAAAATAATATCTCTGCTTGATCAATATTAATCGTGTCGTCAGTCGGTGAGTGAAGAATCAATAATGGTTTATTCATTGCGAATATCCGATCCGTCATTCTATGTTTTTTTAAGTCATCGAGCATTTGGCGGCGCAAGGTAAACCTACGGCCAGCTAACATGACGGGATATTCGCCATAGGCCTGTATAAATTTCACATCTTCTGAAAAAAGATGAGTGAGTGTGGATAACTCTGCAGGTGATCCAATCGTCGCGACAGCATGGACCTCTGGGATTTCACCCGCGATGGCTAATACGGCTGTTCCGCCTAGGCTATGGCCAATCAGTAACGAAGGGGCTTGATACTCTTCCCTCATCAGGGCGATTGCGCTGTTTAAATCGGTAAGATTCGATGAAAAAGTAGAGTTGCTGAAATCTCCCTCACTGCTACCCAGCCCGGTGAAATCGAACCGCAGAACGGCAATGCCGCTCTCGGTCAATTTACGACTAATTCTCGTAGCAGAGCGCAAATCTTTTCCACAGGTAAAGCAATGCGCTAACAGACTATAGGCTTTAACTTCACCTTCTGGTAATTCGAGTAAAGCCGATAGCTCGTTACCTTCATTATTGGTAAAAGTGAACTTCTTCTTTTTCATCGCTACTGTTCGCCTTTTCTATACTTTTGGACGCTGAATGCGTGACTAGAACCTCGCCTGAGGTCACTTGACCGACTCGTTATAAGCCTGTTGCTCAGAGATAACTAGAGAGCGTTTACGCTGGCTGAATTCATGAAAGGCAGCCTAACGCTTTTTTGAAGAAGATATAATTTCGTATTAATAATCAATATTAATTCCATAAATGAATCAATAAGAGGTTATTTTACTGGGAGAGTTTAAGCTGGTTGATTTAGTGATAATGACTCACTAATAAAAAGGCTTATTCAAGTAAAGATTAATATTATCCTCTAAGCCAAATGACTAGATTAAAGAAATCAGTTTTTATTAATTTTATTTTGAAATTAATGAGGTGTGGGTATTAGAAATAATGGCTTTCAAGTAATGGGGTAAAATTATCCCTTAATTTATATCTCATTATTTCTTTTAATCATCTCCAGACTCTAAGGTCTATTATGTTTACGTCTACAGAATTAACTAATTCTTTGCGCTACTCTACAACTAAAGAAACTTTGGGTAAATATTCACTCTCTGAATTAACGATCAGAAAAAAAAGAATAATTTCTCTAAGTCTTATCGCCATAATGTTCAGTGGCTTCCTATCGCTGGCGGCTAAGTCAGCTTATGCTGAGGCGTCTCAAAATCCTCTTCCTGAAGTGACGGTCACCCAGCCCATAGCCCGCTCTATTACCGCATGGGATAATTATGTCGGTAAATTTGAAGCAAGCCAGCATGTAGAGGTGAAGCCGCAAATATCAGGACAGATTATCGAGCGGAGATTTAAAGACGGCGACACCGTAAAAAAGGGCGATATTTTATTTATTATTGACCCACGCTCTTACCTTGCGGCAAAAACGGCCGCTAAAGCGGATGAGATGAAGGCTGAGAGTAACCTATTACTCGCGCGTTCTGAGCTATATCGAGCATTACGTCTTAAAGGCGATGAGTCGCTCTCCTCGAGTGAACTTGATGTGTTACGTGCAAAAGTTAGGGGAGCCGATGCAGAAAAGGC
>Ga0157363_1001426_pt1 | contig 19925 bp, 8 predicted proteins | sample AttsexASBM1_FD_111477 | JGI IMG/M metagenome (GOLD analysis project Ga0157363, IMG submission 111477) | Fungus gardens microbial communities from leaf cutter ant in Ribeirão Preto, State of São Paulo, Brazil - Atta sexdens ASBM1 | ecosystem: Host-associated > Fungi > Mycelium > Unclassified ... | reverse complement strand
TTCTCACTTCATTTTTTTTTTTTTTTTTATAAAAAGATATTTTTTTTTATATATATATATATATATATATATATATATATATATATATATATATATATGGAAAAAATCCTATCCTTTAATAGAATAAAATAAATAAGTGATGTGAAGAAATAGTTTATTACATATGTAAAATTTATCAGCTTCTCTCCATGTCACGTTAATATTGGCTATTTTTTTTCAAGGTATATAAAATATCTTTACTTATTGTATATACATGTAATAATTATTAATCAGAAAATACGTACGTATTATACGAACAAAAAAATCTATCACTTACACAAGAAATCGAAACAAAATGATGAACGTGAGACGATCTTCTTCAATCGAACACTATACTCCAATTTTTAGTCATTCGTTAGTAAGAGCAGTTTATGTTCGAAGAGTGATAAAAGCTGTAAAAATGTTGATAAATTTTATCTTTGTTGATAAATCTTATTTTTCAACTTCTTTGTTACAGGTTTGTTTTATAGTGTGATGATAGTGATATGAGTATATTTTTCTAGCTGAGGTAAATCGTTTCCTCGAATTGAAAATCCCTAAAAATTCCAGTTATGTCCAGATAAAAAGTATATACGTTCACATCAGGATAGACATGGACAAATCAATCTTTAAGTGACATAAAATCCAAGTAAATATTAAATCTAATTATATAAACATTTCCATTTCATAGTACATATAGTATTGGATTCTCAGATAAAAATGTCTGTTAACATCTGCAATTCCAAATATGTTAGGACATGCAAAGCATTTATGACATAAAGTTTACTGATTTTTATCAGGAAATAACATAATCTTTATGTAAATATTTCCATGTTTAAATTAATGTTGAGTTATTATAGGTTTCCCAATAAAAGATTGATTTATAATTGCATGGAAATTTCAATTAAAAATGGATAATAAATGGAATTCCAGAAACACTGATACGTAGCGTGTATATAAATAAGTATAGTGTTAGTAGACATCTGGTGTTATATGCAAATTCTGTATATTATTTATATACGGCTATATTCGAAAAAAAATCCTTTTTCGGCAGCGGGTTCAAATGGTGATCCATTGTCATCATCATGCTTTCCTACATTTGTGAATATGGTGAGGGTTGGAAATCTTTGACAGATAGTCTCCGGATTTCCGTACATTATTTGTACACGGTTATATTTAGAAATTCTAGATTTAATCGCTGCTGAGTAACTGCCCATTCAGCTTTACTTTTCGAAATTATAAATACGCTCAAAGTCGGAAATCCGTAACTTAGAGAGCAGCTTTAATACGCATTTTCGTGCATTACTTTTACGCGGTTATATTATATTTGAAAGTCCAAAACTTAATCACTGGCCTAGTTTCTACCGAAGGTTTAAATCGGATCAGAAAGTAAGAACCAATCAACTACAGCATTCTCCTGTCGAGCATTCTCCTGTCGTTCAATGGTAACAGGGGAATACTCAACTGTAATTAGTTGGTTCTTACATTCTGATCCGGTTTGAACCCTCGGTGAAAACTAAGCCATCGATACGAAATAAAATTCTGCTTTCTGATTGGTTGCAGAACATCGTACGATGTACGTCGGATCCAATGTAACTCGAGCAAATGATTGGATATTGGACAACTTGCCCGGGGTTCACATGAGTGCGCGCAGGGAATGGAAATCGATCGTGTCGCGATAGCGTCCTTCCTTTTGTCGTTTGCTATCGACTTACGTTTTACCCTCTTCTACGAGTTTCACGGGACTCTGTATTCTATTTAAGTCTCTCAAGATGGTGAAGATGGACCATGATGTGAGTATCTACCTCGCTGTAGTCAATCCTTTATCGCTAGTCGTTCAGTATGAAGCACTTCGGTCATTCCTCTGACACTCGTGTTATCGAGTATTATTTTAAAGTATACTTCGACAATGTCGAAAAATGTTGGCCATGCCGATGTTCGCTACGGTATCACAAGAGGTGAGTCTTTCGTGAGTGTGAGATCACTCGAGCGGGTCGGACATGTGTCTCATCTCGCTTCTCGTGTGCTGCATCACCTCAATTACATTTTTGAAAAGCGTGGCCGGCTTCGACCGTACAATTGTATCGCATTACCAATTGTCCCTTCATTCGTCTGAAACGTAATCGTAAGTTAGTTGCTTAGTATCTGAGGGGCGCATTCCATTTTTATTTTGATTACGTCGTCTTTATCTGCCAGGTTTGCTTTTTGAGATGTTGCATTTCAATTTTTGAATTTGCTTTACTACATCTCGATTTGTGGACTGGCCAAGTGAATCTCATTGAGAACAAGGCCCAATTAAAGATAAAAAGAAAAAAGGTATCACAAAAGCGATTTTCTTTTTATCTTTTTTTTTTAGTTACAGATTAGAAAAAAATGAAGAGTAAATAATCAAGATTGAAGTTGATTTACATAGAAATGGATAGATCAGATTTGCTAAGAGCAAATCTGAGAGAGCATATTATGGAATTATTTGTAACGAATTTTTCTTGGAATCTATCTCAAATATCTTTCAAATAATTCCATAATATGTATCTTGGATAAGTATATTGAATCCAAATATAAAATAAATAGGAAATTTCAAAAAAAAAGCGATTGCTTTACTATTGCTATATTTGGATGTGCTGCAAGCTTCATTTCATTAATGACTATTCAGCAAAAAAAAAACTGTTTTAACTGTTATAAAATATTTTAATATGTTTGATCTTGTCCATAATTCTTCAATAGGTCTACATATATAACCATATATATGTGTATATATATATATGTGATATGCATGCACGCGCGCGCGCGTGTGTGTGTGTGTGTGTGTGTGTGTGTGTACACAAAATATAAAGAATATGAAACAATATATTAGATATAAAATTGATAAATGTTTCATATCTAATGAAAAATTAATATTTATTTTTATAACAATTTTAATATCTTGTTAATTTTTCTCCTTTAACTTTTATTGTTGCTAGTATTCTTTTGAAAGAACAAATTGAAGATGCTTTATATTGTATTTATAGGCAAAGTTATATGTAATTATTTTGTGTATAAGAAATTTCAGTGGTAATTTAGAACATTGTTTAATATTTCAGGATGGTAAAAATGAGCCAGAACATGTTAGAAAATTGTTTATTGGCGGCTTGGATTATAGAACAACAGATGATTCACTTAAGAAGCACTTTGAGCAATGGGGAGAGATCGTAGATGTGGTGGTTATGAAAGATCCCAAAACTAAGCGTTCAAGAGGTTTCGGTTTCATTACTTATTCCCGTGCTCATATGGTGGATGATGCTCAGAATGCTAGGTAAAAAAAAAAGGATTCACAAGATTGTAAAAAGATGCTTGTTTCTATGAATTTATATAATTTATTTCTTTGCATAAATTGATTCTTTTATTAATTTTGTTTAAAAAAGTGATTTTATTTCCTATTATAGTTATAAGAAAGTGAATTTATATAAGAAATTAAAAAATTTTTACAGGCCTCATAGAGTAGATGGTAGAGTGGTTGAACCCAAGAGAGCAGTTCCTAGGCAAGAAATAGGCCGACCGGAAGCTGGAGCTACTGTAAAGAAACTTTTTGTTGGTGGTTTAAAGGATGACCATGAAGAAGAAGATCTCAGACAGTATTTTCAGAGCTACGGTAGCATAAACTCGATTAGCATAGTGACTGACAAGGAGACTGGCAAGAAACGTGGATTCGGCTTTGTCGAATTTGATGACTATGATCCTGTCGACAAGATCTGTCTACAACGTAATCATCAGATTCGCGGCAAGCATGTTGACGTTAAAAAGGTGAAAAAATATATATCTTCAAAAGTTGTTCACTATTCAAGTAGAATACTGTACAGATTGCATAAGAATTTCAAAAAGACATTTGATATTTTATTCTTTTTAATGTTTTTTCCAATATTTTACATGTTTTCAAATTGTCTTTATATCATATATATAAGATATTTCAAATTTGTGATATTTTATTTTAATGTTTTTGTATACAATATGATATAAAATATTTTACACAGTTTATTTTTTCGTTTTCTATAAATCTGATTGAATCAGCTGAATAATTTATATTTTTATTAACGTAATAATTTCGATTACAGGCTCTAAGCAGAGCAGAAATGGCATCTGCTTCTGGAGGCGGTGGTGGTGGTGGTGGCGGCAGCCGTGGTGGTCAAGGTGTAGGCAGAGGACCCCGTGGTGGTAACCAAGGCGGTGGTAGCTGGGGAGGACGCGGCAGCGGTGGCGGTGGTGGTGACTGGAACAATGGTAGTAATCAGGGTGGATATGGTGGAGGTAATCAAGGAGGTTGGGGGGGTAATGGACCTTGGGAGAATCAGAATCAAGGTAAAGGTTTGCTGGAAGATATTTGTCTTCTTATTCCTTTTAGAATTGAATTGACCCTTGCATTAATAATGTATTTAATAATATCATTTGAGAATTGGCTTCATGTGTAAAGAAAAAGGGTATAAATATGGATTTAAAGAGTTTATTTGATTTTTTTTTCTCAGTATGTAATATGCTTTAAATTATATATTGATAATTTTTTAAGATGCCAGGGTCAAGTGATTGCAAAATACAGAGACTTTGTATTCTAAAGAATAACGTACAACATGATGAAAAGTTATTGAAATAAGCGTAGAATAAACTTGAAGAAACAAAGGTTCATAAAACATGAACAAAAATTAATATAATAACAAAATTATTTTTATATCGATGTTATACAATATTACAAAGTATTTGATAATTGAAATGTTATTACACTAACAATAAAAAAAATAAACATTGTCTCTGCCGCAGAATGGAATAGCATAATAGTGTTTCATTATTTCGAATAATGGAGATGTTAAAAAAAAAGATTACTGTATTTTAAAGGGGGTGGATGGAACCAAGGTGGACAGGGTGGCTACAACAGCGGCGGTAATTGGAGCAATGACAACTTCGGTGGTGGTTATCAACAGGGTTATGGCGGAGGTCCAGTGCGCAATAATTTCAATTCGGGTGGTAGACCGGCACCATATGGCATTAATTCCGGTCCTAGTGGACGTCAATCCGGAGACTCCAGATGGTTACCGCCCTTCAGCGGACAAGGTTCCTTCTTGAAATTCAACGATAATTATTTTTTCTTCTGGTTTTTTCCTGTTAAACTGTTTTCTACATAATTATTAAAATTCAAAAAATATCAAAAGCTTTTTACTTTCATTCTTTTCGTTATTGAATGTGAGTCTACTTTTATGTACTTCATCATAGTTATTGCGTTATTTCATCATGCGATTTAGAAACAATTGTTTCTGCTAATCTGTAGTTTTTTTTTCTTATGATGCTGCAGGCCCTATGGGTGGCGGAAATTCTGGCGGCGGCGGTGGTTATGGTAACCAAGGTGGTTATGGCGGTAATTCTCTTGGAGGTGGAAACATGGGTGGCGGTGGAGGCGGCAGTGGAAGGAGATATTAAGAGAACATTGAGCATATCGCTGACTCTTCTCGCTGGTAAGCAACATTATAATTATTTCAGTATAATGTTATCGATTTATAATTTCAAAATTGTTTTGTTTAAATTTATGGCAATCGCAAAATTTTAGGAATGTCAAATTATTTCTCACAGAATTTGAAATCGGATGTATGCGATATTAAATAGCATATATATTTTTCTTTTCATATTTTTCTTTTCTTTATTTTGTTGATTACATATTTATTTATAAATGACAACAATTTAGAATTACACATATATTTAACGGACAACTTTAACTTGTATAAATTAATTTATTTTAAGTATCAATTTCAATTTGTTAATTATTTAATTTTATTAGTTTACATGTCTTGCTCATATTATTTATAACGTAATTAGAAATGTACATTCGTCGACTAAAAGGTTGCAACACCTTTTTTTTTAATTCCGAAATGCAGTCTGCTCACCGAGCGATTGATTCTTATTTACGGATCCGTAAGTAAAAATCAATCGCTCGGTGAGTAAGCTGCATTCCGAAAACCATAGAAAAAATCTGTTACAATCGTTTAATCGGTGAGTGTATATATATATATATATATATATATATATATATATATATATATGTTATATATGGCGTGTGTATGTGTGTGTATGTATTAAAAATTTATTGAGAGATAAGAGAGCATAAAAATTATCTCATAGTTATATATAAGGACATAATAGTTATTTTATTGTTGATATATATGCATACACACATAATTTTAGGGCTTGTGCAAACAATGCAATTAGAATGCAAAGTTACATCTTTTAGTCATTGTTGTTTGTCCTATTAATAATATCAATACTTGTTACATTATTTTTCTAGCGTGACTATATAATTAACTCAATTATTTAGCAATCCAAGTGGCGTTCTTTTTTTGTTATTTTTGCAATTAGCACGTTTTTGAAAGATCAGAATTTAGGTAAGAATAGCAAGATGATATTTTCACTTTTTATATCTTACGATACTTTATCCGATGTTAAAAAATAGTATTTCTTTTGTTTTATACATATCTGTAGGATGATTAGTTATTTTGCTATAGTCTGATAAAAAGGAAGGATTTTTCCTGAAAGAATTTATTTAATATCAAGTATTCACAATTAATAATACACAAATTTGTATATTAAGACCTCTAAAGGTCTCTCAAGGATTTAAGAATCTCAGGATATCAGGCACCGAGAATTTGAGGAATCCAAGAATAGAAGTAAAGAGATTTTTTGGATCTTTATAGAAAGTGATTTATCAAATTGAAGTAATATTTTTTAAACTTCCACAGAGTAGTTTGGATATGGAACATTTTCCAGAAAGTTTGTTTTTTTAGAATTTAATGTTCTAAGTCTAATTTAATGAAATATTGCTGTTCCCATGAAATATTCTCTAATGAGATTTAAGAATTTAAATAATCTGGAAGAAATTCTAGAATTAATAGACATAAAACATTGATTTTAAATTCTAAAAACATACATTAATTATATAAGTCTTACAAATTCCTAAGTCTTAAATATCTGAAAATTGGACAAAATAAAAACACAGAAATTCAAGAATTTTTAATTTGTTTAGAAATTTAAATATAATATGCCACCTGTTATTGAAGAATTCCATTACAAATTTTGAGATTTAGAATTTATCTAGAAAGAGTATAGATGTAGAAATGTTACAATCTTTTAAATAAAAAAAATAGTAGAATTAAAAAATCTTTATTAAAAAAATTGTAGAAAACTTAATTTATTTGAATTGATTTTCTTAAATATTCATAGAAATCAAAATTCAATAAAATAAAAATGTAAAATATTTTTTCATTGTGTAAATTTAAAAATTCTTGGAATCCAAGAGATGTCTTTAGAAATCCAGAGCCTTAAAAAGATCCCAAGATTCGGAAATTCTTGCTCACGACCCAATCGGTCCTTTGCACAGGCTAAGGAGTTTAACTAACAGATTTCTTGACTTTTGAACCTCAGGTGAAGCTACTACTCCTACTACTACTACTACTACTTGTCTTCTAGTCGTCAGTACTTCTGTACTGTTTAGTATCGGAGCAGGCAGGCAGGCTATCAGGCTAGAGAGACAAGACAACGAACAGGCAGAAACTCAGAAACTGTCAGGAAGTTGGTCAGGCAGGCAGGACAATCAGGATACAGGACAGAAAAAGAGAAAAAAAAAGTCATCAGTTAGTTCGCAATGAGAGGCTTATATGCCTATTCTTTTCTAATCTTGCGTCCAGTTTTTCCCTTTCTCCACTCATTATAAAGATTCGTATTATCGTTTAAATGTATATTTATGTCCTTTTTATAAAGATCTGCGCGTAAATATTTATCAGCAGATAGGAAAAATATTCATTCATATATACAAGAAGATAATTTATATTAGGAAAAATGTGTGAGAAGAAAAGAGAGAAAAAGATATAGTGCGTGCATGTAGCGATAAAAATGGCAAGAGAAGAGTATATTCATCAGCGTTTTGTAGGCATTAATTAGGACTAATTAATAGGAAATAAAAACTAGTTTACAAAGCTGTATAATCGTTTAAGCATTAGTTGGCTTAAATAAAAGAGAAACCTTTTCTTAATTATATCTTAATTTTGCGACGTGAGGTAACAATAGGCTATAAGCTCAGACTGAACTATTGCGAAGGATCAGAATGTAGCGGGTAAATTATCTAACGTTACCCGGAATATCTTTCTCGTGCAACTTCGAAGTTTCAATGTTCTTTGTGAAAAACAGGCAAAATGTATATAAAGTATAGTTCTTAATAAATCTCTTAACTTTATGAAACAGACAAAATGTATATAAAATACAGTTATATATTGTCACATGAATCTCTTTTATAATGTAACTTTTTAGTTCTTCGAAGCTGCATAATAAAATTATTCACGATAATAACGACAGATAGGATCATTTCTTGTACACGTTGAAGGAACAACTTGTAGGACTTGTACAATAGACGAAAAAAAAGGAAAAGGCAGAAATAGATGTACTGTCGACTGTGTAGTTAATGAAAAAGAAAAAAAATACCACCGATATCTCGAGGCGTCAATGTTCAAATATGTATTCGCAGTATTAAATCATTTGTATAGAACGTAAATCCCATCCCAGTCTTTTGTAGTTTTTTTTCATCGCGAAGAATGTCATAAACGATTTGCGAATTTTTTTCGTACCCATTTTCTACTATAGAAAGATTTATGCTCTAGATAGTGATAGATTATCAAGAATTTCGAATCACTACTATTCAACTTGAGAATTCTGAAAAAATCTTAAGAATTTTGAAAGAGTGATAAGAAAGGAATTTAAAAAACTTGTTTAAAAAATTTTTAATATTTAAAAAATTTAGTTTTTAAAAACCTGGAAAATTTAAAAGTTTACAGTCTTCCTAACAGTCTAAGATTGTTAAAGTTTTCAAGTTCTGAGTTAATTTTTTTTTAATATTGATTTTCTCAAAAAATTCGAAATTTCATTTGAATTTAATTGTTTCTGCTAGGAAAAGATAAAATTTTCCTACATACTATTGATATAATGAATCCCTAAAATTTTTTAGTTTGAAGATTTACATACTTAAAGATTTAGTTCAAGTATTTATCTAAAGCATAATTTTCGAATCTAATCTTCTCATCCCCCAATTAGTTCATCACTTTTCGGTAGATCTAGAGCGGTGTTGAAGTACTAGAGTAGTCTCTAGTTAGTCTAGTGCAGTTTTGAAATTTAGTGACGAAGATTATCAGGTTAAGAGAGCCAGGAAGAAGCTAGCAGATAGCAGAGAGAAAGAGCGAAAGAACAGGAAAAAAAAGGGAAAAAGCAAAAATAACAGAGAGAGAGAAAGGATTCTCAGGCTGCGACAGACAGGACTAGTGTTTACTAGACTCTTTCCATTCTAGCCTCTGTTATGCAATCACAGGTAGGAATGTTTCGACTCATTTGCTTAGATATACATATATAACACGTAAATGTACATATATTTTTATAGGGTGTTAAATGGCAACAAGTGTGTGCATGACATTACAGTCTTATTTTACAATGTTTTTTGGCGACTACGTTGTGTATCTGGTGCACTGTATACCAGAATTGTTGTTATTAATAAGAGAACTTGCGAAAGTTTGATGAATGGAAAAGAATCGGTAGAATTTGCTTTAAGATTATATCGAGAAAGTTAAATTTCTAAAATATTCAGAATCTTTCAAATTAAAAAAATTTTTTATAACGTTGCTATAATTTAATACAAAAAGAAAAAAATAAAAACAAATGCTCTTTTAAAAAATGCGAGAGACACGATTTAAAGAAAGAGCGCATATGCACATAAAGTGGAAATAAATTTTTACTTTGAGAATTAAAAACTATACAAAATTAATATTGAAATATATAAATTATTTTTATTATTTATTGAAGACTGGCAATTATCTACCGTGTTGCAAATTGTCATTTGTATATGTATATTAAATAAAAAGTTTGTATATGTTTCATACTAAAGTTTATTTTTATTTTAATTTATCATTTATACAAATTCTAACATTCTAATTAAAAAAAAAACACGTTTAAATTTTTTAAACATTTTGTTCAATGATACATATATAAAATCACGAAGTTTAGCAACACATGTGTAACGCTAAGAACATTGCCGATTCCATTTAATTCATCTTCCTTTCACAAAGAAAGTTTTAGGTTGAACAGGAGATTCATTTTCGTTCGTATAGCTGTTGCATCGTTACTGTTTTTTTATATTTTTCTTCTCTCTTTTTTTTATATCTTCACCAGTGTTCGTGTGTGTACACAGAAAGTCTCTCTAAAAATATCGCTTAGAAATGAAGAGGGCTCTTTAAGAGATGTGCTTTTTTTCATATATCGTCGTCTGAAGATCTAGAGTTTAAAAATAGTATGAATCTTGAATTTTAGAAAAAAACAAAGTTAAAGCTTTATTTATGTTAAGCAGACAGAACTTTATATCATCGAGTTTTTAAAAAAATTCATAAATTAGATCTTCAAATATCTTCTTTTATGATTTTTATGTTCACTTTGTAGAGAAATTTTCAAATTATATAGCATTTCTATTCAAGATGTGATATTTTTATCGCATATTAGGTTGAAGGAATCACACTATCAGAACTATGATATCTAGGAAATCAATTATCAATAATATGATATGATTATCAATAATTTGATATTCAAAATGTTAGTAAGTTCTCAATTTAAAAATCTTCATCACCTAAGATTCCTGTAAAAATAATTGATTTATACTATAGATACACTTTCATACTAATTCATCAAGGTTATACAAGGTTTTCTTTAAGAACTCGAGATTTCCAAAACAAAGATGTAATCATGCAAAAACAGGTAATGCTAATATAAAAAAAAAGAACTAATTAAGATTGATACGATGAAATACTAGTTTTTTAAAAGAGAAATGAGTTTAACAAATAGGCTAACATCTAAAGTTGAGATGTAACAACCGGCATTATCGAAGAGACTTTACTGCTCTCAAGATTTACATGGCATATCATGAGCAATTGAAATTTCAGGAATCTCGAATATTAATATTTATTGAAAGCTACACATTTAGACATATGGATTTATTTTTCCGTGTAAATTCATTACACGGAAAGTCCAAGTTCAAATTTATAGGCAGCTGTGTCCTCGTGAGGCGCGAAAAAAAGAGACGAGAAACATTGTCACTTAGTTTATTTAAGTTCTCTCGTTTGCGAAGGGCAGGCAGGGCGTTTCTTATTGAGACTTCTTTTTACTTTCACTGTATTAATTGCTGTCTTTCGTTTTCATTAATTTCTGGTTTACCGTTTGGGCTGGTACTCTGCGAGAGCGATGTGCCTGTGCCGCTGTCCTTCCAAGGCTGCCGACCGAGGTAAGTTCAAGTAACGATCTATTTTTTCAAATTGTTTTAAGTATTAATTGAAATCAGGTAATTTTGAGAAAAATCTAAGAATCTGAGCTTCTAAAAGTTCCAAGAATCCAAAGATTGAAAAAATGAATAAAATTTAAAATTTTAATATCTAGGATCTGTTCCTTCAAAAATTTTTTATTGCTATGCTTATATTAATCTTAAGGATACAGTTTATACTGTGGCAACATTTCAAACTAAACGGTTCATATTATTTTAATAACAATATTATATTTTCAAAGGAAAAATTTTCAAGTAAATATTCGAAGTCTGACTTTAATTTGCTATTATTTTACAAATATTTAATTTCTTCTTGAAATAATTGAAGATATTATCTTTAATAACATAGCCTTTTTAACATTTTTTATCAGATGAAGAAAAATTATTGTATACGCATATTGAAGACATTTTTAAAAATAATTTTTAATATTTTTTTTTAAGTTACTCATACAACTTTAAATAATTAATTAGTAAAATATTTTAAAATTTTATAAGAAATTTATTGCATTCACAAAAAGCACAAAAATTATTAATTTCAAATCTACAAGATAGACTGCTTTCTTAAGCTTCTATACATACAATTGAAAAGATATTTTCAATAGGGGAGACAGAGATTAAAAGTAAAACGGGAAGTTGTAACAATTATATAAAAAAACTTTATAAACAAAATATGCAAGTGTAAAGAAAAGATAGAAGTTTATAATAAATATATTATAAACTTCTATCTCTTTTTTACGCTTTTATATTTTGTTTATAACGTTTTTTATGTAAGTGTTACAGCTTACTCGTTACTTTTAATCTCAGTCTCCACTATTAAAATTTTTAGCAATACGAAATTTTTTATGAAGAGAAAACTGAAAGATTTTAAAAAAGCTAAAAATTTAATTGAGAATTAAAAAGAATCTACTTTCTCTCTTGAATCGGAATCTCTCGAAATAAAATTCTTGCATTTACAGTTATAAAGAACTTACAGTTTTAGAAATTGAAGAATTCTTGAAACTATAGAAATTCTAAAAATTAAGAAATTTAGGATTTTTTTAGGATATAATAAGAATATATTATATGTATTTAGATTGTAACACTATTTTTACACATTTAATAAACTTCTTTTAGTCTACAGAGTTGTGTTTTTTCATTCTCCTCCAAAATTTCTCGTGAAATACATGCAATTGTACTTATGCGTCAGCTATAAAAAGTTATTTGATATATTTATATTATAACCCATTGCACTAATTATTGTGAATTATTCACGAAACAATTAAATAAATAACTAAACTATATATTTTTTTTTGCAGTTTCGTGTATTCTCGTTATTTTGATTAAGCTTGTTCATTACAGATAAAACATGCTCAAATCTTATGTTTATTATAATTATCATATAATTAATAATTGTGCAACTTTATACGTTACGTCACTAATATGATTAATTGTAATCCGATTGACTTTTCGATAATAATTGTTAACAATGTTTCATGTTTTTTCATCGTTCCAAATTGATTTCATTCTCGACGTGCTTTAAAAAGTTTTAATCTTGAAGACTAATGTTTTAGTTCATTTTTACCAATAAATCAAGTTCTAAGAATTAGAAAAACTTGAATTAAGATTAAAATTAATCTACATCGGTAGAAATAAACATGATTTTTTTTTTATCTTTCATCCCATACAAATAAATAACAAATGAGAAAATTCAATTGAAAAGGAACTCTGCAAATTACATGAAAAATTCTAAAAACTAAATTAATCAATTTCCAACGATATTTAAAAAAATTATGAAATTAAGAAAAAAAACTGGTACAAAAAAATATCTTTTGATATTTGACATCAATAAATATTGCAATTTTTTTTCTAATTACTTATTATATAGCGCCAGAAAAGATTTTCTTAACGTTTCACCTTTCATGCACGCCGAAAATTGATCGTTAAAACTGTTTCTATATCGCATAGTTTACAGAGAAAAAAAAGGAAAATGAACTTATTGTCAGATGTGTCTTATCAGTGAACATAGCACGTTGGATTTAATTAAGTCGTGGACACGAGATTCGGCGGATTATCAGATGTCTCGCTGCTACTGCTGCTATAACGTGGCTGATCCTTGGAGGACGAGTCGATGACAACGGGATTGCTGGAGATGCAGGAGTGATTGGTCACCGATCCGTAAGTATCTTTGTACAGGCAGAGGCCGCAGAATCCTGTCGCATTGTAAAGCGGTAGATTCACCAGGCCGTTCGATACCGCGAAGTTTCTGTAAATCACAAAGAGATTTGACAAGAAAGTTTAACTGTTTCCTGAAAATTTTTCTGACAAATGGTAATGATTGTAAATGTTGAATACTTAAATTAAGATATTCAATACTTTCCAACTACAAAGATTGCTACTGTATAAAAAAAGACACTTCAGAGAGATTGTAAAAAAGGGAGCATTCATGAATGGCGTTTCCACTTAATTGAAATAAATGCTTTTATTCAGCGAAACATTAGGAAGAAATGGAATCGTTACTTAAACTGCGGATCGCGTGTCGGCAGTCAGCCCTCTCCGCTCGTTTATGTTCTAAATGCTTGGCTGGTTATTAAATGAAAACTGTTATGAGATTCTGCCGTTGAAACCTTAGCTATTTGGAACGTAATCGAGCTTTTTATAACATTATCCCTGGTGAAAATTTTTCTCAAAATTTTTTATATACTTTTTAGAATTTTTGTTTACATCTTTTTTAGAATTATTCTGCATATGTATCAATTTTGAAATATTTTGAAAATAAAAATCTTATAGAATCTGAAATATTTGTTATATTTTCGGAAGTTATAAATGAGGAATAAAATCTTATTTAAAAATCTTGGAATATTTCAGGATTCATGCATATAAAAAATTCTGAGAGAAGATGTAAGAATGACTTTCTCAGAGTTTTTTTTTTAAATATTTCAATTTATGTAAAAATTTTTATCAGTCTGACCAAGAATTTATAACATATATTTGATTTCCCATTTTCTCCCTTTTTTAAATTAATATGTAATATTTTGTTTACTATTAAGGATTCAGGAAGAAAAAAGTATTCGTATTTCAAGACTGTTAAGAGGGACGATTTAGATATGTAGATATATTCAGAGTAATATATGAATAAAGAAAAGTTCGTCGGAATTGTAGTCAACCTTCAATAATAAAAACACTGGAAGAAGAAATAGAAAATTCAACATGAAGATTTACTATACGGTCTTTGACGATCGAAGAGATGATGGACAGGTAATAATTCTGATTGATATAGTATAAACTAAAACACAGTACGATAACTTAACATAACTTAATTTTAACATTTTTATGTTAAACAATATTTTCATTTTTAACATTTTAATGTAAAAAAATAACCTTTCTAATTTTCAACGTTTAAGTGCAAATTAAACAGAAATACTCTCAATGTTCAACATTAAATATCTTAATGATTGAAATGAATCGGATTTTGAAATGAAAAGTTTGTCAATGTTCTATTAAAAATTTTATTAAGATTTTATTTAAGATTTTGTGTGATCGAAATGAAACTGTCGAAATAAAACTCTGTCCACTCGTTTCTCAGAATCCTCTCCCCGGAAATTCTCCTGTGAATGTCTTTGAACGTTTTTAGAGCAAATTAAAAGATGAGGACAATGCGTGAATGCTCGAGGGTTGCGACAAGTGGATGAGAAAATCTCGCGGTTAACACGGGGGATGCATTTATCCGTCGTTTATCCGGTTTATCGAGCGTCAGGTGCATATCGACTGAATAACACCGGGAGCACTCACTGGGAGTGGTGTAAGGGGTGCAAAGGGTGCAAGGATAGCGAAGGGTTGGCGAGATTCGACGGACCCCGAATATGCGACGCGCTCGACTGCGGTTCGACTGGGAGTTGATACGCCGATGCGATACGCCGCTAAATAGCCTTAAGTGGGATTACGTCTCCCGCTATTGTGATCCACGGCGGAAGGAGGAGCTCGTACAAATTTCGGTCTTTGTGCGGTGCTTTGCGGGGCGTTCTCGGCGCCTCGCCTCGCATTACGAAGGGTGCCGAATTCATCGGGCAACGCGTCTCTCTTTCGGACCGTGCCGGCCGTGTTCTCCAGAATAATTGTACTCGTGATTTCAGGTGAGATGGTTGGTAGGGTTTCTCTCGCGATTTGGGATATTTAGAGGAAGGTTCTAGTCCCGTCGTCGTGAGAATTTCGGAAATTGGAGTATTCACGAATGTAAACAGGGCTCGGGATGACCTGAGAATAATTTTCATATTTTGAAATTTATAGAAAAAAAAGAAAGAGAAGAAAAAAGAATAATTTAAAAGAAGGAAAATCATTTTATTTTTAAATTATTTTTATGGTATTATGTCTCTCATCGACATGAGAATTTCGAAAATCAATGATAAACGCAGCCTCCCCGATAATCTGAGAATAATTTTATATTTCTAAGAACAGCTGATGAAACTAACGCCCGCGCGTTAATAGTCGCATTGAAAAGCATGATACATCATGCTGACAAGATAACAAATCGACTGGATGCATCGTGCGTGGGATGCAAGGATGTGGGATCTATGCGAAAATTGCCACATGTTCCATATGACCCTCTTACTTTTCCCATGTCAGTTTCAACGAAGAGAAATTAGATTAGCGTGGCTTAAGTAACTTTCAGAAATAATAGCAGTATAAAGTATCCTAACTTCAAGAATGTAAGGTTTTTTTCTGGAGAATTAAAACATCAATTTGTTCCTTTCGCATTTCCTTAAAGTCTTGAACAATTTATTTGTACTCCGCATATTAGAAGTCTGCTATTTTTTTGGAACTTTTATCTGTGTATTCGATATCATTATTGTGTATTTGTCTTGTACTTTGACTTTGAAATTTCTTATTTTTATATAGTTTGAAATATTTTCATAAATTTAAAAATTTAGATATTTAATAGATTAAAAGTTTCATAATGTGATTGAATTTCTAGGCGATTAAAAATTTAGAAAAACGAATTCATTTAATAGTATTCTCGAGAAGAAATCCAAAGATACAAATAAGATTTTAGATAGATTATATAGATTATATAGATATATTTCAATAGATAAAAATGTGAGTACCGGTACTGCTGGTCTAGTTGCGCCTTTTCGATTCTTTTATCCTTGGCGCGCCTGTTCTGGAACCAGATTTTGATTTGCGTCTCGGTAAGTCTCAAGGAAGTTGCGAGTTCGAATCTGCGTCCCCTCGAAATGTATTCTCCCCGCCGATACTCAACTTCCAACCTCAGCGTCTGTTCGCCGCTGAATGTTGTCCTTTGTCTTCGTGGTCGGCCCTCTTTTCTTCTTCTACGCGCCACTGCGAAGAAAGAAATATCAAATCTCCAGTAGGTGCAAAAGTTTCTTTTACATGTTCAAAATTTACGTATGTATAGCACGAGATATTTTTATTTCTATAGAATTCTGATTTAAATGTAGCCATATAAACATCTGTGTCATAAATTATTTTCCTAGAATCAGAACTAAGGATTTTGAAGTATTTTTAATTTTAATCTTTAGTATACATCATTCTCTCATATTCTGCACATTTCTCTTCTTTGAAATATTAAGAGTATCTGATTAAAGATTCCATTGACTAGACATGTACCCAGATAGCACCGAATATTTATTACTTTTTATTCATTTTTTGAAATGTTATATAAACATTTTAGACATATTTTTTATATAAAGCTTTATTTGAAGTATTAAAATATAGACTAAATATTTTATATAATATTTATGATGAATATAAATAAAATATTTATAGTAATTATTTTTTACTTAGATTCTAATGTCTTATTAAATACTTTCATTTATAGCATTTACCACACAGCTGCAATAAATATCAGATAGCACAGAGAGTTTAAAAAGAATTATTCAGTAATATGTCATCATTTCAGAAAAAGAATTCATCTTTTGCATCTGAAAATAAATTGCTATTGATATATTATTAAATTTTTTTTTAACTTTTTGTGCTATCTGGGCATTTCATAATATTTACAAGAAATGTTTAATGATCTGTGATGAATGAATGATGTTAATGATTTGTGCAATCTAAAACCACAAAAATATTTAGAAAATATTTCAGATAAATCTTATAAACATTTATAAATATTATTGTGTGCTGTCTGAGTATGTCCGAATGCCCAAGCTTTATTTGTTCATATTATTAATCTCAAATATTTTTTTAAATATAATATTATAATTTAATTGTAATCTTTAAATATATTTAAATTATAATATTGTAATAAAAAAAGCATTTAGATTAATAATAATAAATTTTCTATAAGTGTTCATAGGTACATATTTATCTTAAACAACAGCTTCTATTCTTTTCCTTTTTAAATACACAACTTTATAAATTTTTTCTAGATTTATATTAAAGTATATGTAATCACTTAATAACTTTTATACTTATATAAAAGTGATGAAAATTAATTGGAAAAACAAATAGTCGTCAAACTGTCGTGTGTACTAAGCTAGAGTTTCGTAGCAATGCAACGAAGTAGAATGGGGATGGAAAAATAATACGGCTCGTTCTTTCAATTATTGTTCAATTGATAATAATTTTATCAGCGTAAAACAAGAATAATCACGTGACAAAAGCTTATCATTTTCATAAATTAATTGACAAAAAGCAACAAGTAACAAATAATTTAAATATTTTAAAATAATTTGAAAATTTAGTAATTTAAAAATAAAAAATTCGTCACATGTGTATCATGATTTGCTTTCTTAATACTTCAATTTGATTCTCATTTTGGTTTTTCAGCACACTTGATGGGATTCGTGAAATAAATCTGGGCGTGCTGTAATTTCATCTTTGTTACGTAATAGAATAATTAAGATGCACTGGTAAAAGAGAGCGATATCGGAAATTGAGGCTTCTCGAGGCTTCGTCCAATCTGGCGTAAAGCAGATATGGGATACTAATTGCTCCTTGAACCTTATAACCGTTTAAGACTTCAGAAATCTTTATAAATTTAAAATATGAAAAATTCTTAAGAATATTATAAGATATTATGGAATATTATGAGAATTTCTGTATAATGTTCGTCGATATGCTGCGACACCTGTTAAGTATCTTTACGAAAAAAATATCTTTCGATGTTTGGAACAAATTGGGATCGCTGGGATCAAATCTGGATACGTCACACAGATATCAACGGGTATAGATTCCTCGACGATACAAGCCGCGACTTACACAAACATTCAGCGAATCGAATCGGTGGTTTGTGAGGCTTAAGGGAACTTGGGAGAGGAGAAGAGTTGGGTTTTTCAGTAGGAATACTGCGGTAGTGTATTTCTCGCATTGAGGAGCGGCCAACTGCGTCTCGTAATCTCATCACAATATCGCGACGAAGTGTCGAAGCGGGATAAAACCCGCGAGTGAATGTGCGTGCCGCGTGCGGCTTGTCCTCGCAATGTTTCTGGCGTGACGCGGAGCGTCAAACTTTCCAGATGAAGAGTGAAATTCGTTAATTTCTCTCTCCCGTCCTCCACCGCAGCGATATCCTCTGGTCATCTGCTAGAATATCTCTAAACCCATTTGTAAAAATAGAAATCCCATACACATAGCGTGAAATATTTATATGAACCATTTTTTTTTAATATTTCAAAAGTTTTTCATAAATATTTGTAGAATATTTTAAATATTTTCACAATTAAAATAGTTTAAAAATATTGTAGGAAAAAGAATATTTCAGAAATTCTGATTTCGGGCATATTTATATTTTATGAAAAATTCTAAAATATTTTAATTATAAATATAATTATAAATTATAAATACTTTATTTAAAAATATATTCATCGAATTTCTATGTAAGTTGATGTACTATTCTACAACGTTCGTACAACTTCTGAAACAACTGAGAAATTTAAAAAACCGAGATTATTCGAATTTTATAAGAAAGTTCTTAAATTTATTTAGTTCTGTGAAATTATCAAAAAAAATATCTTCATCCGCTTAAAAACGATCATTTGCCCCGGATTGTTTCCTATAAGTAATTGCTCAACATTTTAATGTGTTTCGAATAATTATTTTTGTACTTAAAAAAGCTATGCTTTTTGTATCAAACCTTTTACTTTTTTTTTATTTATTTCAAAATTATGATATTTCAAAATTTGTCAATATTTCAAATTTCTACAAGACAAAAGATTCCCTTTCAAGTGTCTCTTTTTTAATGCCATATTTCTGCGAAAAGTATAAGTGAACAAATACATTTTTTTTTTCTAGAGAGCTGGGAGAGAGTCAGGCCGCGGAAAAACGGTGAAAGTTTTGTTAAATTTCAGAGGAGCGTCTGAATTGATTTCCTCCTGAAATCCTTCCTGTATGGAATTGTGCCATTGTTGTGCAATAGAAGAGTGCCTTAATATCCTCTCCGTCTGGACGGTGGCCGTGTCCGCTCGGCGCGGGCGTCACGTAATACATCACAAAATCTGCTTACTGATTCGCGAATACTCGAACGCAAAGACGCCTTTCGATCCTAAGCTTACGAAGAGACGAGGAGGAAGGAGATACAAAATGCAGAGAGAGAGAGAGAGAGAGAGAGAGAGAGAGAGAG
>Ga0157363_1001425_pt1 | contig 19928 bp, 9 predicted proteins | sample AttsexASBM1_FD_111477 | JGI IMG/M metagenome (GOLD analysis project Ga0157363, IMG submission 111477) | Fungus gardens microbial communities from leaf cutter ant in Ribeirão Preto, State of São Paulo, Brazil - Atta sexdens ASBM1 | ecosystem: Host-associated > Fungi > Mycelium > Unclassified ... | reverse complement strand
TTCAAAGAGTACTTTTTTCTCGGTCTATGTTTCAGTCTATATAAAGCCGCTATTTAATTTGTACGTTTTTGTTGTATGACAAAATTTTCAAGCCTGTTGATTGACTATTCGAGGACCTCTCTGTCTTGCACATATTTGTCATACAACAAAAGCGTACAAATAAAATAGCACCCTAAGTCAATACAATTATATGTATTTACAATACAATTGTCTGTTATAGGATACAAACTATACCTCATCCTGTTTTCGAAAGAAAAGGTGACGATTTATATACAAATGTTACGATATCTTTGCAAGATGCCCTATTAGGTTTCACAGTAGAAATAAAACATTTAGATGGTCATATAGTCATTATCCAAAGGGATAAAATTACTAAACATGGTGCTCGAATTCGGAAAAAGGGTGAAGGAATGCCTAATTATGATAATAACAATCTTCATGGTGCTTTATATGTTACGTTTGATATTGCATTCCCCGATAATGATTTTACAGATGAACAAAAAGAAGGTAAACCAAAATGTTCTGTATTAGTGCGTAAAATTTTATGCATTATATTATTACATATTATTAAAAAAATGGTTTTATTATATTTCAGATATAAGAAAATTATTGCAACAAAGTTCTGTAAATCGAATATACAACGGTATACATGGCAATTGAATATTTAAGTGCAGTATATGTACAAAGTGAGTGCAAAGTGAGGTTGGAATGTATGTCTTGATATAGTATGTTTGTTAAGAGCGATATTTTTGCTTCCGTACTAAAGAATATCAAGAAAATTGGTAATCCAGTGATTGTACTGGATATATAAATTTGAGTACATAATTTTCTACACAAAATCAATAACAAATATAATTTATTTAGATGCAAAAGACTGGTTAAACTAGTTCTTGTTGCTAATTATTTAAATTAATGTTTGATTGTTGCCAATTATTTGCCGACATCAGAAATAATTAAACAATTTATTTTGTAATTTAAGTTATATTGATTAAATTATATGAATAATATAGGAGAGATATGTGTGAGTTGATATGTGTGTGGATAGATTTTGCATTTAATATGAAATAAAAAAGACCACATATAAATTAATAAATTATTAATGATTGGTTATGTTTATATTATTATTAATAATGTAAACTTAGCAAGCATTATATTGGCATAAACACAAGGTGAAATTTCTTTGCAATTGCAAAGAAATTTTGAATAACGTCAGTGAATATATAATAAGTATAATACCATAATAAGATTAACAAACATACATTTGTAGCCAATTTTTTAATTCAAATATATCTATGTATTTTAAGTGGCAATATCTTCTATATGTAATTTATTATAGTATAACTATAATCTATTTCAAATCATTACAAAGAAAGATGTGATTATTTTTCCCCAAAATAAAAACAAGAAAGTAAACCAGAAACACAAGCTATAGAATGTGTTCTAATATTTTATGAAATATATTGTCAGAGAGTAAGCTATTTTTTGTCCATTTTCCGGTATAAAATTTGCAAAAATATGTTAAAAATAATTGCAATGATTAAATGAGTATCATATATGATCTAATAATTAGTTTTATTTAGTTGCGATCGTGAAAAAATGGTTTGATGAAATACACTCATAAAAAATAGTAAAATATCTTTTTTTATTTATATATATATATATATATATATATATATATATATATATATATATATAGAAGGAGAGAGAGAATTGGCGGATTAGTTACTGATCGCCGTAATATGTAATTACATATCAAGTACAGATATTAAAAGTTGATTTAGCCTTAAAAACTGACGAGACAGTTCGCATGACAAGGTTAGATCATTTTGATACAAATTAGAGTGGATGAAATATATTTTCTTATCAAGTGCAAAGCTGTTTTACTCGACGTGTTGTCACACGACAACAAGCAAGTGAACGAAGAAAAAGATACAAAGTGAGCGCTTATACAGTTCTACATCAAGAAAGTAGTCTATCTTGGAAGATAAAATAGCCAATCTTTTCTTATATAATTTAAAAATTTTAAAAATATTAATAAATTTTCTTACATAATCTTAAAATTCTAAAAATATATCCTAAAGTCTTAAATTAAAATTTGAAGAATTAGTGAAAATACAAATTAATGCGCAGATAAAATTTTATAATTTCATTTTTTATAAGTTTTATTATTACGAAACATTCTATGAGTTCTACTGAAGGCTTCCTAATAATACAAATATATTTTTTGCAAATGAAGTATTAGGAAACAGTTAGGCACATTATTACAAATTTTCTTTGATAATAGAATGGAATATGAAAATGTGAAATGTTCTAATCATTTATAGAATCGTTCTTTTATCTTGTTTCTGTTCTTATTTCTGTTTTTAAAAATAAAAGAAATTTGTATTAAAAATTGCCAAATGTGTATTAAAAAACTCATTTACAGATATATATACAATACATTAAAATTCAATATCTTTTAATTTAAAAATTAATTATTATCTTATAGGAACGGATATTTTCGAAAAGAGTTCAAGTAAATATTTGCTTCCTCTTTTCTGCTTCAAGTATCTCGACTTACCATCTTATTATTACTTCATTATTTGGAATATAATGTTAGCATTGTTCATAAATCGCTCTAAAATATTTATTTTTAGGATAAAACTTTACTAAAGTCGCAGATTGCTTAGATGATTAAATTTTTAAGTTTTTTCTTTAACTTTCATCATCATTATTTTAAAAATATTTTTCTCGAGTTTTCTCGATGATCCTACAGTTTATTTTTATTCCATATATAAACTAATGAAAATTGAGATACTTAATATTGCTTGAATCTTTTTAAATAATTATAACGGCCGTTATCACTATCACCGGGAAGACAGGATATTTTTTTAATGCGTCAATATTGTATAACAAAAATGACTATTTTTATGACTTATAAAAATTCAGTTATATTCTCAAAACATCAATAAATATTTACAAATATGTATAAAGCTAGGAACCGCGTGATAGCATTTATAATTATTTCTTTAAAAAATCTTAAAAATCTCGAGTGCAAGATAGACTGCCCCTTAATGCTCGTAAATATCTATTATTGCCTGATTAAATTAATCGAAGAACTATATGGAAGAATATATATATATAAATAAATATTAAGTTATGTAATTATATTCATAATATACGATAAACACGATATTCTTGAGAATATGAACTTATGCGACGTTACTCGATGCCACTCAAGCCGTTTTATTTGATTCTTTTATTGACGAACAATATTTTTATATACAGGATGGCTGAATGTTTTGGCAGACTTCAAAATATATTTAGGATACTTTTTGTTCAGAATTAAATTTCCTATAAAATTTCGAAATCTGGCCAAAACATTTGAGGTCATCCTGTATATAAAAATATTGTTCGTTCCATCCGGAATAAGATAGAAGTAATAAAATAGAAGCAACAATATCCTACGAAATTGAATATGGAGTTTGTCAAAATACTTGACAGTTTCTTTCGAACCCATAAATCTAATCGAACCGATCTCTAAGTCTCTTTTCAGACAAAATACGTGTCTAGAAGACGACAACTTTTAAAGACACTTTAAGGACATTTTATCTTCCATTAGCCATATATATAAATTTTGCACTTTCCATTAATTTTGTTTTTTGTTGATTTTTTAATTTCTGTGCAAATTTTTGTATTGTTTGAATTGTGAAAAAAATTTGAAAAAATGGTTGCATATTCGACAGTTTTACTATCATAGAAGTCAGATATCTTTCTTATTTTTTACATATTTATAAATCGATCTACCAAAATTCGCAATCAAAAAATCGACTATAACTTCAAAGTTAGCTTCCAACTTGTCGATGGAGAATTTTATGTACTTGTAAAAGCTTTAACTATGAATTTTTACTAATGGAAGTCGGATTTTGCATTTTATTTATTTTTCATACATTTAAAAGTATATCATAATAAAAAAAATCTATTATTCCTTCAAAATCTAACTTGGCTAACGGAAGATTAAACATACATATTGTCTGAGTTGCACCAAGCTCCGATTTAAATTATTAGATATAAAAGCTTCAGCACTCGAGCAATTTGTTGGATATGTTGTGCTAAAGACAGTAACAATACAAACGCATGTTGAATTCATCCACACAGGCACTCTGAGTGCCATAAGCATTCAGCCTACTGATCGACCCAGCCAATTTGCGGCTGTTATCGTCTGCTTTATAGCGTATTGTACCCTCAAAAATCGCATCACCTGGGGTAGTTTGTATGATCACTGTGTAATCCACCAGCGTCGCCCCTTCCGTCTTATCCTGCCACATCTTCGCATCTTTGATCATTTTTAAGTTCAAGGTTGCGCACATTGGATATCTGCTTAACATGCCATTCAGTTCTCTAACGAGGAATGATACGCTATCATGTAAGCCGGTGTCGTTCCACGCGACCGTATTACTGGTATGGCACATGCACCAATGATTCGCAATGTGCGCCATGTCGCAGGTACGAATATCTGGTACTGGTAGGAACCAACTGATGCCACGTGGGATGCCAGGCGAAGCGGCTTGAATTTTAATGCGCTTCTTAAGAAATGACTCTCGCAAAAGTTGCGGATTCAGCAAATCCATTAATGTTTCATGAAGATCGAAGGGCGTCGTGAGACTGTGGCTGTTCCTTCGCAAATTTCCCCAAGCCAGAGGAAACTTTTCGCGCCACCATCTCGGTAGCACGATAAAGACGAAAGGTAGACTATCCTCAATCTTTCCCTGATACGTTTGTCGGAAATCGCCCCATCTCATACCATGATCGCTCATCATGATTAAGATTGTGCGATTCAGCAGACCCTCTCGTGACACATACTCGACGAACTCGTGATAAGAGTTGTCACCCAACTGAGGATACGTGAAATAATCGTGGGTGAGACTTGCCTGCCAAATGAAGGCGAAGTAAAGTTCCGAGGAGAACTCAATCGCCGTTTTGCGTGTGTAATCCAGCATGCATTCAAATGTCTTCCTGGTACCGAGGCAAAGATTGGCGTTCAGTTTATGAGTGTTACCAATGTCATTCTCAGCACCGATGCAATATGGTCTCAGATAGTAATCTGTCGGTTGTTCGCGGAATCCTGGTTTCAGGTAATTGAACGTGGTCATGCTACAAGCATCCTCGCCGAATACTGTGCGGTAACCAGCATCACTGAAGTTCTTCCACAAAAGCGGGCATTCGTCGAAAGTTTTATTAGGCATTTGCCAACACAGATCCCGCAATTCCTCCTGATTCAGACCACTTAATACCGGGACGAGATTTGGATATGTGTTATCAGCGACCTTGGTGTAGCCCAACATTTCTACGGCACCGAGAGACTGAAGTGATTTTACAGTCTTCGGCATCATTCTGTGAAAATTCATCCTGGAAACCGAATCGAGCCCGACAATGAGAACGCTGAGACGATCGTCGATCAGCGTATCCATTCTCAGTGTTTGTCTGCATCTTTCCTCTATCGAAGGCTTACGAGGTAGGAAAGCGTAGTAATCTTTGTATATCATTTCGTTATTTTGATAACATTCAACTTTTATGAATTCAGCATTCACTGTGCAAGAATCTTGGAAAGGATAGCACTGTGTGTCATATCTGTAAAATTTTATTATCTAATTTAAAGTCATCTGTATAACAAATCTATCCTACAGATAATATACAAGATATATCAGATCACCTGTATTATCTTTTTTCTCGGAAATGTGATTGGAAAGTGGAGAAAAAATTTTCATTATCAGAGCTTATCTGACCTGATTAAATTTTTGGTTTTCCGGAAATATAAACCTGGATCAAATTTGAAACCTGGGTGAAATTTGTAATGGAAACATATATAAGTCGAGTTATCATTAAATAATTATCATTAAATAGATCTTTTAAAAATAAACAAATTAATTTAATTTAATTTCATTATTATTAAACTTTTGTTTAATAATAATGAAATTAAAACTAATGAATTATAGATTTATATATATATATATATATATATATATATATATATATATATATATTTCTATTGATACAACAAACAATAAAAAAATTTTATACAAAAAGCTAATAGGAGTCAATCTCTTGTTAAAAATTGCGAGATATACATTTGTTTAAATTTTTTTATTTGTTTAAACTTTTGTCTTTTTTTAATATCTTTTTTTTATGTCACGGTTTACGAGAAAAAATTTTTTTAATCACAGATTATATGAATCATTATTGTCTAGACGTTAAAAGTTATCGGGAATTTATTAAATTAAAATCTTTAAGATCAAACCGTATGAGCAAAATTTAAATATAATTATTTCCTCTATTTTTATTTTAATTGAAAAAACGCATTAATAAGAAATTATGTCATTTTTTGTTAATAGTAAAAAATATTAAAATCTTTTTTATTTAAAAGTATTCCTTTTCAATGGGCTTATTCAATGATATTCTATTTTATCTATATTTCAATTAAAAATTTAAGAATTTGTTACAATTTTTCTCACTTCGTATTTTATTTCTAAAAGCACAATCTACTATCATCGATTTATCACATAACGTTTGATGTTAAAAATTTTAATTTAAATTTTCGATAATTTTAATGTTTTGACAAATGAACGATTCTGTGACATTTCTTTATTTTTGCAAAAACTGTTTATCTTTAAAAAAAAATAAGTTTTTTATTTACATATAGTTTTTAAAGAATGTGCAGATATGGTTAGCATAAAGAGAAGTACAAGAGTATTTATATTTTTTAAAATTATATTTTATTTTTCTTTTATATAAATATATCAAAATATGAAAATATCTATATAGAAATATAAAAATTCAGTTTTTTATTGTACAAGAGATATTTTTGTTATTTCACATAATTTATAACTAAAATATTAAATTTAATTTAATAAATAACTAAAATATTAAAATATTAAATTTATGATGAATGTTTATTGTAATTGTTTATCTTTAAAAAATCTGTCAGTGATATTCTACTCGACTTATATTCCTATTAAAAATTTTAGATTTAACCTAGATTATCTTTTTAATAATGAAAATTTTTTTCTTCAAATTTTTTCTTTCATTATTCATTTCCGAGAGAAAAGAGGAATACTGGTTGTCTGATACATTTTTAATATATAATTTATGTACACATGTGTACATAACACATAGGGTTGGGTAGTAACTAATCAATAAATTAAAAGTTAAATAAAAAGTTAAAAAATTAATAATTTTTAATTTAATTTAGTTAATTTTAAATAAATTAATTTTCAATTTAATTTAATTACCTTAATTTAATTTATTTAAACTTTATTACCAACTTAATTTAGTTATCTTAATTTAGTTTATCTTTAATTTTAATTTATTAAATTTTTCTTTTTAAGTTTTAGTTTTTTTTAATCTCTAAACGCGCGCCAATATTATTTTTTATAAAATTTTCTATAAAACATTAAAGAATTAATTTAGAAAAAGTTGAATAATTGTATAATGGGTGCGCGTAGTGAAAATGAATGTGGTTTAGATTTGTATTTAGGAAATACTATCAGATTTGTATTTAGGAAATACTATCAATTGTTTTATGTTGTCCTTACTTTATGTCAGAATAATAAAGAAAGAATAAATTTTTTATTTACATATAGTTTTTAAAGAATGTGCAGACATGGCTAGTACAAAGAGAAGTACAAGAGTATTTACATTTTTTAAAATTATATTTTATTTTTCTTTTATATAAATATATCAAAATATGAAAATATCTATGTAGAAATATAAAATTCAGTTTTTTATTGTACAAGAGATATTTTTGTTATTTCACATAATTTATAACTAAAATATTAAATTAAATTTAATAAATAACTAAAATGTTAAAATATTAAATTTATGAATGTTTTGTTATTTAAAGTATAATTTTTAATCTCTTTATTTAATTTTTAGTCAATTCAATAACATTAATTCTTAACTTTAACTGAGTTAGTATTTTGTTGATTCAATTTAATTTAGTTAGTAAAGAAAATATTAACTTACCCAACCGTGATAATATATATATATATACTTATATAATTTTAATTAAAAATTTTTTATAATACTAACGTGACAGCATTGTCATTATCTTTCGTTCGCCAAAATGGTCGCCAGCAGCAGCTTATACTGCCCGGACTGTTATGAAATTCGTTCCACGTTAGCGGATTAACGAATAGCGCGGTATTGTTCGATTCAATTAAAGGTGGAAAATTTCCGTACTCGCATTCGAACATATCTTTTGTTATGAAACGTCGAACTATAAGATCTAAAGGATCCATTGCTGGTAACCGACATCCTTTGTTGCGAACTAGAAAGCCACCATTGCCTATTGGCATGTATACATTTGATGTTGTCGATATGTATTCCTCTGTAAAATTTACGAATTAACAATTAAAATAGATACAAAATAATAATTAAAATAAATACGAAAATATACGAGAATGAATATAAACAAGATCAAATGGAATATAAACAAAATTTATATTGTTATAATAATTTATCATGAAAGATTTGTATGTTGAGTATAAAAGATTATTTTTTGTATCATTACTATATTTTTTCACGATTTATTAATTATCATCACAGAATTATATGTACGTCTTACAATTAGTAACTAAACTTTAAAATTACATTAAAATGTAACAGCTATTTAAAATTAAACGAAGAAATAAAGTTTTATTTATCTTTATCTTTAAAGTTTAATTTTTATTTTCAATTGTTTATAATTAAAAAAATATTAGTGTATTAGTGAATATAGTGAATATTTTTAAGAAAAAAATAGTATTAGTGAATATAGTGAATATTTTTTTAATTATAAACGATTGAAAATAAAAATTAAACTTTAAAGATAAAGATAAATAAAACTTTATTTCTTCGTTTAATTTTAAATAGCTGTTACATTTTAATTTTTGAAATCAATACAAAGAAGTATAGAGCATATAAGCCTTATCAACGTAATTAATTATAAATGTAAGAATTATAATATGATATATAAAATGTATAAAAAAAATTCTATAAATAACACATTGTAAAACATATTACACAACATGTTCACCTCTTGGATTGAGCCATCCTCAGATAAAACAAAATTCACAACCTTAAAATTCATTTCCATCGTTATAGACAAATCGTGATAAAAATTATCCAATTTATACAGCGATATTGATGAATGCCTTACGGAGACCATGAATTACTTGCGAGCGATTTACTGACCGATTGTTCGGAATTTCATGATATTTTAATTAAAGAAACACATTTGTTAATAAAAATAAATAAAAATAAAAAATAAAATTAAAATCTGAATAAAATAAAAATCTGTTAAAATGTTATCTACTTTTAAAATTCTGTAACCAAGCAAAAACATTTCAATAAAACACTCATCAACGTGGTCGCAGTTATCATTTCTTAAGAAGAAATAGAAATTCGTCACAATAAAATTTTATTTCTTCGTTTAGTTTTAAATAGCTGTTACATTTTAATTTTAAAGTTTAGTTACTAATTGTAAGACATACATATAATTCTGTGATTATGTAATGTGTTTTATAATGTGTTATTTATAGAATTTTTTTTTACATTTTATATATCATATTTTAGTTCTTGCATTTATAATTAATTACGTTGACTCTTATATGCCCTACACTTTTTTGTATTGTCTTTTAAAAAATTAAGAGTCCTGTACTATTTGTTATTTGTTACTTTTTGAAATTAAGCAAAGAACATACTTTTATATTTTTACTTTTGATTAAACATTATTCATATTATTAATTCTAGGCATTTCATTAGCGCTGCTAAAAGTTATATTGATTTCATAAAATTTTACAATAATATCGTATCTACCATGCGCAAATGATTTCGTGTATACTAAATTAAAAAACATTTTTTTAAAGCGTCTTTACGATCATCAAGATTGTGAGAAAATTTTGTACCGTTTACACATGTAGACCTTGGATAGTTTTATTTTCCAAATAGTTTTACAATTATAATATGTTAGTTTATTTAACGATTGCAAAAGCTTTTTAGTAAAAGTACACTGTAATGGAATTTAGTATTTACTTTTTATAAACACATACTAAACGATCAGTTAATGAATCATTTTTAATGTTAGTATTAAGAGAAAAATGAAGTATTTTTTTAAATATTAAAATTTTGTTAAAGAGATAGTTTTTACATACCTACATATTGTTACATTCATTACACTTGTATATGTATATTGATATATTTCTACCGCAACATAAAGTTCTAACAATAAGTGTTTGAATTACCCTCATAGTAAATAAAATGATTTAAAATTAAATAATGATTAAATAATGATTTAATACTCACGGGTTATTGCATCTTGAATAGTTGGTTTGGCTATTTCTCCGAATCGGGTGATCCGAAATTGACCGGTATTGTAACTGTTGATAATAAGAAGCGATGTTAATAGAAATAGCAGTAGCGCAATTAGCCATCTTCGTAATCGTACACCTCCCTTTTGTATTTTAGTTTTGATTAATGCCGTGGTAGATTTACACTCATCGTCAACAGCTTTTTTGCCGCCGCGAAGCAGTGCCTATATCAAAGAAAAAAAAGAAATGGTTTTACTACACTGAAGATTATATGGTTCTATTCATAAATCGGTTTACGATTTGGTCAGACAAGCTAGTAAGCTAGATTTGAACCAATTTAAATTGTTGTTTGAGAATCGCATTTTTCAAATAAAAGATTAATTTAAACCTAGTTTAAATCGGATTTCAGGTGAATAATTACTATGAATACAAACCTTAAAGTTATGTAATTTGATAATGTGCATCAAAAGATTAGCTTAATAAATAATTTTAAAGTGCGATGAAATTGACTGATAAAAAATTGATCAATAAAAAAATTTATTATCATATTTCTTTGTTTTTTTGCAAAAATTAATTAATACTCTAATTGATTTTAATTTATGATGCTTTAAAAAAAAATGTTTTGAATAATACAACTTAATTTATTCGAATTTATCGATATACATAAAGAAGAATATAGTTAATAAGATCCAATCATTGCTCGCCATGAAAAAAAAAATTATGTTTATGAATGTCAAAAGAATATGTTTTTTGGGAGGAAAAAAACGGAATATTTATTTTACCTCTTCAAGAGAGTGATGATCACGCATAACAGAGCGGTTGCATGCATCAAATACTTTTGTATGTATAAGATAGAATTGTATAATCAGTATATACATTATGTTCAATGCCTTTGTTTCTTTGACAACGATAATAGAATATCGATATCATTTGTGGTTTAGACATTTATCTCGTTAATTGGCCTAAATTAGAACTCGTAGATTAAAATTTAGATTCCGTATTTCTCATTTATAATATAAAAGAAGTATATTATTAATTATATTATTATGTTACATCTTTGTTTGCCATTATTGTGTCGAAATTTTTTCACAAAGAACGGCAGCTTAGAAGATAGAATTAAATTGAGCAGTCTTGGTCCTTCTATTTTCCATCATTCTTTGCAATGAACAAGAGAGTTTCTTTTTTTATTATGTACATCGTATCTTCCCATAGATACGATTATTCATTGCAAAGTTCATGAACATCTTAATTCGCAATGAAAAGCGCATGAATAAATACGTCGAATGTTTCGCAATTTATATTTATAGCAATTAGCCCGTAGCATGCATACCAAAAAATTCAAAATACGCAAACATATGTATTCTGCATCGAATCAGGTTCTACTCTCTCAATGATTGTCTATCGAAATGAATTGAGAATTGGCAAAAAGTGTCTCTTCTTTCGTTGTTTCTCTTCTTCTCATTAGACTCACATTTCCTTTATCAAGCTGCGATATGTTCGTGTGGTCCATGAATTTCGTAATGACGATTACGAGAGATGAAGAATTATGAGATTTTGAGTGCGATTATTTCACTATGCGATTTATCTTCTCATTGACATTTTGCGGTTAATTTAGTGGCCGTTGCACGGACCTGGAAGACTTCTAGAACGTTGATTATGGAGCATCGCTGTTATTTTGTCGGCATACATAAATAATATATCGTTACTCTTTTAAGGGGCGTTTCGATCTAATCGCCACGATTTGTTCCTATTTTTCGATTCCACACGTATGTTAAACGATAACTTTTACAAGCAACAAAGCTGCTCTTCCGAGATATTAGTCGACTCTTGTTTATTATTCGAACCAATTTATGTTTGCTTGACACACTGTTTGATCTTGACTTTCTTTTAATTTCTTCGATCTTAAATTTTTTTATCTATTTATCGCCAGCCTGTGAATTGTTTTTTTCTATAGATGTTGATGTTCTATACATATTGTCGTACTTTTTCATCGATATGTATAATAAAAAAATGACTGGTCACACATAATCTAGATGAGGCCTGTTCGAGTTCTATCAAGCAACTGGAACGGAGCCTTTTCCGCATTTATATTAATAACTATTTGCAACGCCTTAAGCTTTTCTCAATGATAATAACTAATTGTGGCGTATCTACGCGATAATCTAATGGGTAGAGCCTTAGCATTATCTTTTCTGTCTCTTTTCCATCCCATTCAAACTTCTGCTCATTTTGTTCTTCCTAGATCTATTTGCGGTTGTATATTTAATAACGTATACATTCCCAGAGCAGGTGCATCCATCGATTGTATTCCTAGAACATTATCAGTATAGATAAATGTTCCTGCTTTTTCTCTTCTATAACAAAAGATAAAATTATCCATATAGCACATGTCACACTCAAGGGATATCACATAAATATCACGATATATGGACGATATTGTAAAAAAGACGATATTGTATAAATATCGTGACGTCCTTCAAATAATGTGTGTTGTTTGAGGATTAATATTGTATGAATATTAATACTTCTCGATACATAAATAATATTTCATGAAATAATTAAAATATTTTGTTTACGAATTTTTTAATTAATTCAGAATAAATGTTTTTTTTAACAAAAATCATAGTATAAAAACAAATAATATAATCTGACATTTTTATTTAATTTTAAATACACGAAAAGAGAAGATTTTAATTAATTATTAGACTTCTTATTTTTTAATATTTACTTTATTATTATTTTAACATTTTTTAACATTTGATTTTAATTTTAAATTAATTAAAAATTAAGATTAAAATAGTGAAGAATATAAAAATAAAATAAAAATTAAAAAGTGAAAACAATTGCATTTTAAAACAAAGTTTTATTAAGGTTAAAATCAATTCTGTATTGAAATATTTGTATAAAAATATTCATAAATAATAAAAAATATAATTTTGGATATGTATATAACTTCACTCTAAAATATACAATAATTAAGTATTAACTCCTCTTTTAACCAAAAATTAATTTATTTTTCTTAATTGTTTTTTCTCGTCGATCTAATAATTATTAAGTAAGTATCGGATATCTGACATTATTCGGCACTTTTTCACTCTCTGACCGAATATTATTAGTATCCGATAATATATATTTAATTGATATATATTTAATTTTATATTGATAGTTTGCATTATGAATACAAAATTCTATTCTTTTCAGCTGAAGTTTTTGTACAGATCATTTCTTTCTTTCTCTTTTTTCTCTTTTTTTTATCACGTTTGGAAAGATAAAGAAAATTATTATCGCCATTTTTATCTTTTTTCTTTGAAGCTTTCTTCTTGGAAGCTCTTTTTCCAGATATTCGACAGGATATCCGGGGAAATTTCCGGTATCCGATCGGATAATTGCCCTACCGGATATCCGACCAGATATCGGATATCCGAAAAGAATTTGACGCTAGATATCCGAGATTCGATGCATCCCTGGTAATTATAATTAAATATAATTTTATTTGTGATTTTAAATATTTTATTTGGATGGAAAATAAATATTTGATTTTTCAGAGTTTTATTTTCTTTAATTATAATAATAAATTCAACTTTGAATTTTGAGCAAATAAATGTAAAAAAACCATCTTTATAAAGATTCTTGAGATTCTTTATTTTAGTTATCTATAAATATTAAAAAAATTTTTTTTTATTTGAAAACAAAAAACTTATCAAAATATTGCAAATTTTAGAGACTAATTTGATTTATTAATCTCTTAGAGTATATAAATCACAAGATAATATCAAGATTATCAACAGGCGAAACCTAAGATAAGATGTACGTACATTCGGTCGAATCCTGTGTCCTTGCGCATGTGAACTTGAAGAGATGAAACTCTTAAACAGCTGTTTTTAGATATCTATTATGATTTCGCAGATATAACGCGCGAAATGCTTGAACGTGATGCATATTCAGTAATATTTTTTTCAGTAACAACACTCGGATAGAATCTTCAAAATCTTCTTATAGAGCAATTTTAAGTTGCAACGGTGAAGCACCGTCGTTATGCTTCTAATATCTAATTATTTCTTTAATTAATACCGTCGACAATAACACCTTAGCCACATTTATTGCCATGCTGAATCCGATCTCTTGAAGAGATCGCGGATATAAACACAAACATCGGTAGAATGTGAACTTCTCATCTTTTTTGGGAAAATATACAGATTAATGTTTAGCTACCGATCCGTCAGTCTCTCCCTCGTCATCTTTGCGCTGATATTCGGTCTGTCATCGGAGCACGTAAGAAGTATTCACGTTCAACGGCCGATCCTCGGGGATGCTTCGGCAGGCGTTGCCGCGCCCCGGCGAGCTGGGATTCAGCCGAGAGTGCGTTCGGACGCCGTGGCGGATCGAGACTGGGCGAGAAGTGATGAGACGTGGAGGAGGATTGGAGTTTCTGGTCGATAGCGGAGCACGCGCGTTTCTCCGACGTGTGACGAGAGACGACTAGATCAGTACACAATGCACAGTTTACCAGAATTAAATTAAAACGGAACAAGACTTTTCTTTATCATTGATATAATATATGCGTATAAACTGGGTATGTATGGCTGCGCTTCTAGATTATTTAATTATCATTTTTGCATATTTTTATATAGCATATTACTTTTGCACGTTTTTGGAATATTAAGACATAATTTTCTGCAATGTTACTGTGCACGTGATGATTTTATATGGATTACAGTTAAGTTTAGTATTATAAATAATATTTAGATACATTACTTTTAGATCATACTTATGGTACTATTAAAAAAAAGATACAGCTACAAACTGCTAAAACATTTTTAATATTTTTGTAATTTGAAAAGAAAAAGAGTTTAGGACAGATTTAAAAGTTTTATATAATATACGTTCAAAATTTGAATGGTAAATTATTCGATCATTAAATTTTAAATATTATTCTCTCCGAAAAATTTCAATTACGTCTGAAAATCTTCATTTCTTTTCTCTTGACGATGATTTATCTTTGTCGTATGTTGATGATTAATTTCTATTAATTATAATTGAATTCATTTTATTCAAAATAATTCTCATTCAATCGCCGAAATGATTGTCGAATATTAATAAATATTAATTTTATATTCATTTTTCTTTATATTATATAATTATACATTTCTTTATAAAAATTTTTCTATTTTATATATTATTTTTATTTTTAATTTTAAACTCAATGAATAGTTTTTGAAAACAAAAGAAAATTAGTTATGTATATAATTGCATGTGTGATTGCACGTTGGGATATATAGCTCGACCTTATATGTACATTACATTAAGAATATCCATAAAGTTATCGTTTCATTAACTGATAAGTGACTGATAACAGTGACTGATAAGTTTCATTAACTGATATGACTGATAAGTACATAGTTATAAATTTTAATTACACTCAGAGTAATTATAAACAGACCATTCTCAATTTTTGATAACATAATAATTGCAAGTAGAGCAAGTTCTAGTGTTTCTGTGTTACAAGATAAAGTTAAGAAAATGATTGTAAATGTAAGGAGCTTATATCTATAAAAAAATTAAAATTAATAAACAGTATTATTTTATGAACGTGATTATACAAATCGGATTTTTTTTTAAATATTAGGAATGTGATTTACAATAATTTTGAGGGTTTTTTTCTCAAAAACTGATTTATTTAAACAAGATATTACGTAAATATTTAATAACTGTTACACGATCAACATTTAATTCTCTGGCAATTCTAAATCTGGATTGTGCTGGATTTTCGTCCAATAATGCTTGTAAATCTGCATTTTCCAGCTTTTGTTGTTAACATTGAAATCATCATTTTTGAATCGATAGAATAAATATTCACATGTGTCTTAATTAATGTAACAACATTATCATAAGTTTCTTTCACAATTCTTTGACTTTCAGCCGCTGTTTTCTTCTGATTGAAAAATAAAAATAACACATGTCGAAAATGCTTTTTAAGAAGCTCCATATATATATATATATATATATATATATTGTTATTATGATATTATTTCTTATTTTCTTAGAAATTATTTATTAAAATACCTATATTTTTAATTTTTAATTTTAAAAGATTATTTTGGAATTAATAGTAATCAAAAAAGAACTTTAATCTATAGTTATATTTTATATCGATAATTCAGTTTTTTATGGTCACTTGAATTTGCCATTTTGAAATTAAATTTTGATAGTTTATTTGAAATTAATGTTTTTAAAAATCTATAGAACTGTCTGCACATGAAACGCATCTTCTAGGAAAGCCGGAAATATAAAAGGAATGCTAATATAATTCTGTGATTAATTTAAAGGTGACATTATAAAAGCGTCGTATTGTGTCTGCGTATCGTATTTATGTATCATTTTGATACGCAGATATGATACGATCATAATTCTTGAAGTCGATATTTTACCGAAACATCAAAGAAATGATATGTGATACGGATACAGTCAGTGTGGATGCGTTTCTGCAAAGAGAGAAAGAGAGAGAGAGAGAGAGAGAGAGATAATAGTGAGTTTGTATAACTTGGATCTAGATAAGGTGAATGCTAAAGTCATGTTATCTTTTCCTTAATTGATAAGAAGAAATTAATGACATGATTTTAGCGTTCATCTGATAATAAACGGTATTGCAAAAACTTCCTATATCCTTATAGTAGGCAACGAATGAACGTAATCTAAGTGGAAAAAAAAATTTAGGAAAATAGGTAGGATCAATAGAGGTAACTGTGACGGCGGGATAATTGCTTAATTTTATTAAAATTCAAAAAAATTTTATATTTTATATCATTCCATGTTCAATCCTGATTTGACTTTAAATCGACACAAGTTTTCCTAAGTATAAAAATTTTACCCTACCAATTCAATATAGAAGGTGAGGATAAGTATCCGGAAAACCCGTGATGTTTCGCGCGCGAAAGTAATGACTTATTCGTTATTACGCAACACGTTGGAATACCGACGATTGTGCGTTTATTAATAATTTTACGTAAATACAATTCAAATCATACTTTGAACAATTAGCACTATATCATACATATAATAATAATATTATGCATAATCTGTTTTTATTATCAAATGAATATTAATTTTATGATTTGTAACAATTTTGAAAGAGATTACAAATAAGAAAATAAAATCTTAAACATATTTTCTTGTTATTTTTCCTTATCTCTCAATGTTGTTATAATTTTGTAATGTATTATATACTCTCTAAATCTGAATAATCACTGATATCAGTGCCAAGTATGCCACTGGTAATCAGTGAATGAAATGTGAGATCCCTAACCTAATCTTTATGGTGTAATCTAACTAATTTTGTTTTAGTGCTTAAATTCAATGAATGTGGTATTGGAAGATTGAAATTAATATGCAAATATCAGTATTTTAGTTATATATAATGCTCAACATTTTTCTTTTTTTAGTTGAATTTCATTGATTAGTATCAGTGCAAAGTATGCCACTTGATAATTAGTGACTATCTACTGATTCAAATTTAGAGAGTAATTTAGTTTAGAGTAATATTAAGCATATTTATTAGCAAATATTTAATTATTTTACAGATTATGCAGCAAAATTATATCTGAAAGGAAAGAAAGTTTTATTTATGATAAGAAATATTAATTCGTATATTTCTTCTTATCTACAGGATGTTGAAAATAATAAATCTTTCGCATAGACTAAACTGAGAAGAAAAATCCTCTATCATTTAGTAATTTTCGCATTAGTTAACAAGATATTAATTTATTGCTAAAAATTGCCGAAAATTGGTCTTCAATCATTTTTTATTCAAATACTATCAACTTTACAAAAAACTGCAAGCGACAAAATTGTTTATTTTCTTCTCATAGAGTTCTAAGAATTTTTTTAGAATTTTTTCAAAATTTTTTAATATCGTATTTTCTCATATTATAGTAAATAAAAATGAGAAAATGCAATACTAAAAAGTTGATAAAAAATTCTGAAAAAATTCGTAGAGTTTTATGAGAAGAAAATAAACAATTTTCATCTTTTACAATTTTTGTGTAAAGTTGAGTAAAGTATTTGAGTAAAAAATTATTGAGGAAGAAAGTTATCAATTTTCGATAACTTTTAGCAATTAATATCTTGTTAACTTTGCGAAAATTGCAAAATGAGGACTTTTCTTCTCGGTTTAGTCCATTCTACTTCTGTGCGAAAGATTTATCATTATTTTCCAAACACCTTGTATAAAAAACGGAAAGATATATTAAATGTTAAAAACTGTTTTGTTGATTAAATATATTTAATAATAAAAATGAATATTGTTTGCATTTTGTAATTATCGTTGTCTGTCCACCCGTCAAACCAATTCCAAGGTCGCGCATCTATTTAACTGAAATACAATATTAACATACAATTATTACAAAATCAGTAAAAAAAATTTCTTTGTTATATTTTTAATATTCTTCGATGACGATTTTATTGCATGGTATTTGTTTTACTTTTTATATTTGTTACACACATGCACTCTCTAAATCTGAATCAGTGGATAATCACTGATATCAGTGTTAAGTATGCCATTGGTCATCAGTGAATTAAATGTAGAGAGTATATCTTATCTTTATTTTAGATATTTCAAATTGTTTTACAATAAATGATTATTAATAACCCGGGAAAAAGAAAAATATATGCGTGCGTGTGTGCGTGCGTGCGTGCGTGTGTATGTGAGAATGCACCGCGAAAGCGAGTGAGGCGCGAAGATGGCGCAATACGCAAGAATTTAAATATGCACTTTACTTCCTTCTTTTCAACAAAAAAAAGTTCAGTTTATTTTTACAAGTATTATACATTTTATACAACTTTGAAAAGTACATTACACGATAGTTTTGTTAACTATCCCTTTCAGAATCAAATTATTCGATCAAAGTAAAAGATCGCGACAATTTTCTTGGTAATTCTTACTTGGCGGATTTCTCAAGGTGATTTTCTCTGCGGTTGATAAATTATGCGAACTTTGAGTACTAAGAAAGCGAAAGCAGCGGCAATCGGCGTATACCTCCGTGGCACGAGGTTTCTTTTTAACAGTAACCAATAGATGTTCACCAAAAGTTACAATTTTAAGGTGACATCCGAACAATGAGATTGATTGGCGGCTCAGATTCTCTCTTTCAGTTTGCGGCATAATAATCATGCGCGACGAGAAAATCCGCGAGTGGGATTGGAGGTCGCGCGTGACATTTCCGTCTAAAATTTTCTGTGCTCGCGCGCGCGTGATCGCATTTTCTAAGAAAATTCGATGAGCTGTTGCTGTCGGTGATGTATGTACAAAATGAGTTTTCCTATTGAAAAAAATAAAAATAATAAAAGGATAGAACTTGTGAAGATCGAGATCAAGATAGAGAAGATTTGAAGGCTCATTTTATACACACAATTTAACAACGATTTCTAATGATTAAAAGGAATTTTCGCTTTTCATCATACGTGTGATGACGCCGCATGATGGTTTTTATGATCTCAAATATATATATATTAGGTATAGTAAAAAGAAATTGAATGGAAAAATAATGGATTTCTTTTTATTACACCTAATATATATATATATATATATATATATATATATATATATAT
>Ga0157363_1001424_pt1 | contig 19932 bp, 13 predicted proteins | sample AttsexASBM1_FD_111477 | JGI IMG/M metagenome (GOLD analysis project Ga0157363, IMG submission 111477) | Fungus gardens microbial communities from leaf cutter ant in Ribeirão Preto, State of São Paulo, Brazil - Atta sexdens ASBM1 | ecosystem: Host-associated > Fungi > Mycelium > Unclassified ... | reverse complement strand
CTCAATAAGCGCTTAGTATTATTGGTATATGGTATAATTAGTAAGTCCAAAATGGAGGACCTTTGCGCTACTTTCGTATATCTGGAATTTTAGTTCACGGAAGCTGTGAAAAGGATTATAAAAAATGAGTAGATAGATGGAATTGAAAAAATTCTCTCTATTAAATAATTCTTTGTTAAATGACTGAATGACTTACACTGATTGTAATTAATTCTTATCATTAACCCGTCATTATTCGCAGGATATCCAGAATGCACTTGCTTACAAATTCACTATATATATATATATATATACACACACACGCACACACACAATATATATATTATTAGATATCAAAGGAGCAATCCAGGAGGTAAATCCTTTCTTTTAAGATTTTGTTTTTTTTTTTAATTTTCATGCGTGTCAAAATGTAAATTATTTTATTTCTATAGTTAGTTTCAAATGAATAATATCTATACATATATGTCTATCTATATTTAATATATATATATATACACTTAGTAAATAACAAAGTAAATTTGAGTCAAATTTAATACATTACGTACAGGAAATAATTATAAAATAATTCAAAATGAATATAATTTAATATTTTGAATTTAACAGTGTATGAATACTATTCATACACCTTCTATATTTAGTGCAAAACTTCACTATTAAAAAGAATTTTTTATCTTTATCTAGTTAAAGAATGTATAGAATAATATCAATCTTTTAATTGCAAATCATCAAAGAGAAACAATAAAAATTGAGATACAATGGAATATCAGAAATATGTATATATGCCATGTGACTAATATAGGATTAAAACGCTCTTACACTCAACGTACTTCCGCTCTGCAAATTTCAACCTGAAATTCGATTTACTCTTTAATTCTACTCGTATAAACCGCAATTGAGTTCTCTGGCTTTCTACGCGACAGCGAAACACAATGCGGTTCGTGCACGTCAATATTTAACACTTAACGCAATCAGCGAGTCGGTGAGATTGTCAACCGAATCCGAGATACACGTTCCGAGGAACATCAATGGCATTTCGCTTCACCAAAGCACGGGGCAAAAGCGGCGTACCCGATATTCCATGGAGACGAATAATTCAGTGGCGGCGCGGCGCTTCCATTTTGGGATCGCGTAAATTTTCACGCCGTCCCCTCCCCTCTCCTTACCGAAAATCCTCACCGCTGTAACAAAATGGCAATCCTCAGCGGAAACGCGGCTCTATCAGCCAACCGATGACAGCCGCTTCGCGGCCGCGGACAAAGTATTTCCCGAGCGTCGTAAAAAACAAAGCCCGGACAGTTACGACGTTTGCCGTGCACGCGAAAAATATAATCGCGGTAACGAGCTCCCTCGTACAATGCTCGCGCGGGCATTAAGGCGCGACTATATTTAACGACGTAGCCACGAATGCGCGCGCGCGCACGTTCACTCGCGGTATACTTGGAGAAACCCTCTCGCGTGCATACACGCTCACACTCGCGCGCACAATATTATTATCTCGTGATTCATAGCTCGCATTCATAAATGTTCCCGGGCCGTATAACGGAGCGGCGTACGGCGGCGTGTATCGATTAACGTCGCTTCCCGACGGGATTTACAGCCGGCGACTAAATTATTTAAAGTCTTCATTTGTAGCACGACGGATGGACGGACACGAGCTGGCGACCACGTAGCCGGTTCTTCTTCGGCCGACGGTATAAGCTCCCTCGGTACAATCGCCGGCAAAAGTTCAATCCCGTCGTCGATGGTAAAGTCTCGTTCACACCCATTCGCCTTGCTCGTCGTTTCCTCCGTCTCCGAATGATCCTGTCGGAAGCTACACGTGATTTTCTTTAAATTTAATGGCATTGCATCGTACGATTGATATTATCCAAGAATATTTTTGCACTTTAACAATAGATTTATGTCGAAAGCTCTACACTGAGAGAAAAAATAGTTGCAATTACCATAATTTAATTATAATGTCATTTTGCAATTATATATTTTTTGAAACTATAAATTATTATTAACTTTGACATATAATAACTGTAAAAATAAAGCTTCTAACAATGATTATTTTATCGTGCAATAATTAGAAATACGAAACATTCCTTTTCTCTCAATATATGATTGCAAAATCTGAAAAATCAAAATTGAAATCGACGTTTATCAGCCAATAGATTTCATTTGTCGTAGACTAAATTAAATTTATTCTACGGCAAATGATATATTTTGTAAAAATAAAACAAATTAACTCTAAAGTGATAGTGATAGGAAAAATATCAATACCACACACTGTAAAAAGTAAAATGTTAATTTTTAACTTAAAAACGTATAGTAGACTTTCTGAGATATATGCAAAAATGTTAAAATTAACATTAACTGTTAATTTTAACATTTTATTTTTTACAGCCCACGTTCGATTACGTTGTGAGACTAATCCGTGATGTAGCCAACTATGTAACATTGATATTTTTCCAATCACTTTAACTTTAAAGTTCATTTACTTCGTTTTTACAATATGTGGGAAGCCCATTGTTGCAGCAAGCCCTTCCAATCGTGAAAGAGAACGAGTGTTACTCGAAAAAGGATTAAAAGATCTGCTGATCTACAAAACACCCTGTTGCACTCCTGTTGTCTGCGGCCAACTTTTACGCGTGAGTATACGCGACAGAGATCCATCGGATTGTGTTGGCGTGCCGCGGCTGCCACCGTCCACGCCACGAACCGTCCAACAAACGCTCCAGCGCAAAAGCGTGCGCGAAAAAGAAAGAAAGAAGGAGAGAATAAATAGAGAAAAGAAGAAAGACAACGTGTATGCATATACGTGTATGCGCAACAAGAAGGGAAAAACGCGCCGAGAAGAAAGACAGAAAGCGAGAGAGTAAGAGAGAGAGAGAGAGAGAGAGAGAGAGAGAGAGAGAGAGGAAACTAGTGTGTCCGCGAGAGTTCGTGGTCTCGCCGAGCTCTCGTGTGTGTTCCATGTTCCGAATGCACGGAACAAGCGCTGCTTGTCCGCGGCCACCTGAGTTATGATCGTTCTGTGCCCACCCTGCCTGTTCGCCTGCCTGCTTGCCTGCCTACCTACCTACCTACCTGCCTGCCTTACCTCCTGGCTCGACTGACTGCCCTCTTCTTCTTTACCCTTCTACTTTCACAGCGGCCATCTTGCCTCTGGCTGAACCGGTTGGTTTCTCAGGTTTTAAGGTGGGTACACACTCGAATCGCAGACCGTCATCCGCGGCGGCGATGTTTGCGAACAATGCTGAATATGAATGAACGACTTTTCCATTTGTTTTGGCACGCGGCACGTCGCGCAAAGAAACGGTGGCAACGTCAGATACCGATTATGGATAGCCATGAATATTCACATGTCTGATTGTGTATTTTCAAGCTGTACACTTTGCACAAATGATTGTTCACTCTTCGGGCTTCACGGAAAATTGCAGTATTAGGTTTCTACGAGCGATAGGATCAGTAGAAGGGAAGGCACATCTCGTTGTACATCTGCTAAAACATCCTGCTAAAACATCCTGCTAAAAACACAAACATATAATAAACTTTTCTTCCAGCGAAACGCTCGCGCTTCGCGCTACCAATCTGCCGTTATCTAACCCAACTTCCCCCGAAGAGAAATACGTGTAAAAACTACAAGCGGGACGCGTTTTGCGGTAGGCGCAAAAAGCGGCAAAAAGCGCGTTGAACATTGTCCCGCGCGAGATGTACACGGGAGATATATCGCGCGGTAATGTACAGGGCTCTTTGCGCGCGTCTCGACGGCCGCGCGGCGCAAGATTTATCTTTCATTAGTACGTCGTTTGCATTGAATAGACACGTTACGAGTTAACGGCGACCGGGCTCGTTAATTGTTTGTTCCCGTTCCCCGTCCTCGCGCCAACAGCCAACGGCCGACGGGATATGCGTCGCCGCGTGACGTCTTGACGAGGTACGACCCGGCGGCGGTGATATTACGGCGACTAGGAGGCCGTCCACGCGGCACCGGTATATACTATCGCGGTCGCGCATAGCACGATGTATACTGTATGCGAAAAGGCGTAAGAGAACCACGGCCCCGCGGCGGCGAGGCGTGGTCGCCGCAATTACCTCGATAGAGTTACAAGACCCGTTTTATGCCCTCGCACGAATTTATTAGCCCCATTCGCGTCAGTTTAATTACGAGCGCGGCCTCGCCACGAGTATCATGTACGTACTGCGTGCGTTCGTGTGCGCGAGACTCTCCCTCTTTCCCCCGGGCGGGCCGTTGCTGACTCCTTTTTTCCGGCGAAAGTAAACTACCGGGATCTGCCGCTACTGATCGTCGAGAAGAACGGAGGCGATCTCCATACAGGAACGAACGCGCGCGCGCGGAAAAATAGTGGAAGAATGGGTGAGATACGCGTCAAGTGTACGCGAGCGTGGAGTACCGGAGTATCAATCGCGGTCCGCTTCACACCGAGCGTATCCCTGGAACTCAAGCGGTAATTAGTTCTATCACTAAACGCTTAACGGAATCTCCGAGACGCTGCTAACTGCTTTGCGCCTACGCGGCTCGTTTACCCCTTTGCCTCTTTCCGCTTCTTTGCTCGGTTCTCTCGGCCGCGGCTTCTCTTTTTCTCTTTGCTCCTCTTGGAAACGTCCGTTTCTGTCTGCGTCTCTTTCTTTCTCCGCGCGCCGCGGACAGGATCGCCGTTTTCCAGCTAATTGTGAGCAATTAAGCGAGGCAAAGTCAAGGAATATTATGAAATTAATTATATCGCAAGATTGAAGTCAGAGACCGGTGTGCAAGGTGTAGATAAGTATTTAAATTAACGCGTTTTTGTATGCTTCGCACAGACACGGTCTCTCTCTTGCACGCTGCGCCCGCATTATACTTTGATTTCCATTACGTGAGCTCATTATTGATTTCAAGTCGTTTTCTTTTAATTAATTTTAATACCCGCATCTACGGAAAGCCGCAGCTTTCAACATTGATCACCGTTCTCTTATCTATATAATATTCACGGTGCGTAAAAAGTATCTCCTGTCGCTGCAATATGCATGCGACTTGCTTCCCGGATATTTTACGGAAGACTCGTCTCATTGGCAGATTGTATACCTGGAATGAAACGGAATGAAATAGTATGCTATTTATCTCATATCGTCGGAATGAATCTTTCCTCGGAAAATACCTTTACCGTATCTTATCTCAAGTAAACATTCGTTTAGATTTGTGAGAGTTGAAAGTACATTTTAAATAAAATTGCACACATATTAATCACTTTTATAATTAATAATGTGGTTTGAGATTATCTAGAAAACGTCTTGAAGATATTTAAAAAAACGTCTCATTAAAGATATCTTTGAGATATTTTTAAAAGATATTTAAAAGTTGTCTAAAAAGATATTGTCGAGAATATAACCTCTGTAAACTTTTCATTAAAGTCGTTTACCGACAAATGAGAACGCGGTGAAGTTTTATTTCTAGAGGAACACTATACGAGATAAAAATAAAAGGCGCAACGTTATGAGATATTTTTTCTTTTATATTCTAATGAAATAATGATGAAATGACGCCTTAAAGGTTAACTTCTAAAATTAATCTCCAAAATAAAAGTAAAAATATAATGTATTTTTTACAATCTTTACAGAGAGTTCTATGTAAAAAACTGAAATATCTACAGAATATTTAAATAACGGCGACATTTTTGATACTTATAAAACATTCACAAAATATATCTTTCAAAAGAAATCTTTCAAACATCTTAAAATGTCGTACATAAGATATTTTTTAGATTTCCACGAGATATCTTCATAATGTCTGTAAAATATCTTAAAGTATTGCATAAAATGTATTTTAAATTTCCTAAAAGATATCTTTTCGAGATTTTTACAAGACATTTTACGACATGGTAAGATATTTTTTAGAAATGCAAATAAGGATATCTTTTTATCTGCATGGATATATAAATACGAATTTACGAGATAAAGAACGTTCGTGCTTGCCGATCGATTAAAAGGCGATAGAAACGTATATCTTCTTCATGCCTCGTTCTTATAATCGCGGCAACATTGGGTGCCAAAAGGGCGGAGAGCAACAGCCGTGAACGTTTGCGAGCGTGACGCTCGACATCGAACCTGCAGCCCCTCCGCAAACCTGGAAGACAAATCGGCCCCGGTGGGTGCAAACGTCGTAATTATCGGAGGCGGTAATCTCTCGACACGGGAGAAAAGGAGGAGGCGGTAGAGGAAACAGAAGAGACGCTCAGTGAAAACTGCGTGACAGAGTGGCTCGGCCTGTTCACCCTTGGCGTCCTCTGGGCTGGTTTGCCCCCCCTTTTGCCCGGAATGTCGGCCATACATTACCGCCGTTAGAACCCGCCAGCACTATATTATTCCCCGGCGTGGCGTGGCGCGGTGCGGCACGGAGTGGAGAAAACGAGACGGCAGTAACGACTAAGAGAGAAGAAGAGAAACGAAGAGATCAAGTAAGAGAAGTGAAAGGGGCGTCAAACGCGTGTGAGGGAGAAAACGAAAGTCGAGAGTGGATGAAAGAAGGAGAGAAACGCGGGATCGCTCGGCTGCTGATAAACTACCCTCCGCGCTCACTTACTCCGCAGGTATAATAAAATGATATCTGGCCAGCTGTATCGCGATTCTGGCTGCAAGCGGCCTGGTCGGCACAAAGTTGCCGCCTCGCGCGCCTGCGGCGGTCGTGATAAATAATGCCGCGCCGCGCGGCCCGAGAAACGACGGGCGGGCCGCGCCGAGCCGCTATTCGCTATGTACTGTACCACGCCATGTAGCGCCGTACCGTATCACTACGAACAGTACGAGCTACGCCATCACCGATGGGTTACAATCGTCGTTCGGGCCTCACGGAATACGGATCTCCTGGCGGAGGCCGATCCCGTCGAGTTCATGCTCTTGACTCGTATATAAACCTCTGTACACCGGGATCGCAACACCTCTCTCTCTCTCTCTCTCTCTCTCTCTCTCTCTCTCTCTCTCTCTGTCAGTATCTACCTACGTCGAATGCTCGCGGCAAGGCTCGTCCGGTCGTTCATTTTGTGCCCGCTCTAGTAAAGCGGATGTCCCGGAGACAGACACGCCGGGCGGCGCGGCGGCGCGTGTGTGCATTTCTGTGCGCTTCGTTTCTACCCGCTCGTAAATTGTAAAGCTTAGAGGGAACCCCGCGCACCCCCCGGATCCGCCTGCTCGCCACAGGGCTGAAATACTTATGCCGATATGTCGTGTGAGCGGGCCGACGAGCTGGAAAACGACGTCCCCGGCAATATCACGCCGCAGCGAGCGCTCGTTCCAGTTCGCACGAAACGTCCTACACGGCGACGTGAATACGACGTTGCGTGACAGCCGACTCGTACGCTTTGCTCCGTCGACTTTATCGGACATAATATCGGGCCCAGAGAGCACACCACCGTGATGGTATCATCCCTGCCGCTGTGCTTAAAGCCGTCAGGTTGACTTAAGATCCGTGCACACTTTTATGGCGATCTCCACAAGTTTTATTGATGATTAAAAGCTGCCTCAATCAGGATTTCCTTGAAAGACACTTTGCCAAGTTGGACGGTTTGTTTGAAGTTCAGCTTCATCACTGTCAGTCATGATATAAAATAAATATACAAAATGTATTTTTTTATAAAAATAAAGAAACAGAAAAAACATGATATCTAATAAATTCACTATGTAGTTTCACAATTTATTTTTTGATTTTCTTTGCGTTACAATTTTATACAATAAAAGATTACATAAAGTTTATAATTACGAAACATCTCAATATACTGAGTTGTCAAAAAAGCTCTGAATCACTTTTCAAAAAATAATTTTTACAAATAATTTATTCAAAGCAATGACAATTAGACTGTTCAACAAAAATTGATCTTTTTTTGTAATACGATAGTGTTAATAATCGTTTCCGATGCATTTTTACTGTTGAACACGAATCCGTTGGCTTTTAGCTATCGCGTTACAATTTTGGAAAAATAGCTTTAAAGAGGCTCTATAAATGTCTATTTTAAAAGTTTTTATGAAAGGAAATGCATTTTGTTTTATTTCGGTATAATTTTTCGAACTGTAGTAATTGGAAACGGCTCTTTTATCATGTAATACATAGAAGACATTTTAATTCTACATTATATGAAAAATAAATGCTTTTATACATGTATAATATAATTAAATCATAATGAGTAGAGCAATACAAAATTGACAAAATATATAATATGATGAAAAGATTATAATCTTTTCAATAATCCAAGATTATTATCTTCTTACCGTGTTGCATTTTATATTGAATGTTATATTGTTTTTTTATTCAGTATGATCTGATTATATTATGTAAATGAGCACTTACTTGAATTTTTAAATTGCTATATCTCGGAAACAAAATCATACTAAAATGAAACAAAATGCATTTTAAGGTTCAAAGTTGATACTTTTGCCTAGCATCAATGAAATTTCAGATAAAATTTACTGCTGATGTTACAAAAATCTTCAAAATCATCGTTTTTTTTTTTACCTCTTTAACGCTGTTTTCAAAAAATGTATTATTTTGGCTAAATTTAATCAACGGATTTATATTCAGTAGATAAAAATACATCGGAAACGATTATTCACATTGGTGTTGAAAAATGATCTTGGACAATTATTAATAATTTTTTGGAAGATTTATAACTTTTTTTACAACCTAATACATATATATATATATATATATATATATATATATATACATATATATATATATATTAGGTTGTAAAAAAAGTTGTAGAAGGTGATAATCGTTTTAAGTAAAAATATTCATCTGTATGTCCTATTCTGAACGATTTCCGAGATTTCCAAGAGATTTCCAATATTTATATGAATGTGTATCCTATTCCGATTTTCGGAAACCGATTTCAATTTCAGAATTGAATGTGCAGTAATAAAATTACTATTCAAAAAGAAATACATATTTTTTTTATAATTCATTGTTTAATCGGACACATTTTTTTAAAGTTTATAATAAACATTTCATCGTCTAAACTATTTCGAAAACTGTCATAGAAAAGGCATTCATGTAAAAATTATTTTTAATTTGACCGCTTAAAATGACCGATATCTAAAATATGTCAGTTCTTAAAATATTTCCTTTCCTTAGAACAACCAGTTTATATGATATGTGCATTATTCTCTAAAATATACATTTTTCATCTTATATATGTACTAGCATACTATACAAATGCTACATGCAGTAAACAAAAGAGACACGAAGACTTGACAACTCAGCATTTAAACGAATGAAATCTCAAAGAAAAATATCGACGCGCATATTGAATTCAATTGTTCGTTCATACGTACGCTCTTTTTGTATGACTTTATATAAAGATGCTTCATCATTTCGGCTCATTGAAAAGTGTCAACGGAATCAGTTAAGCCATCAAAGGATCTGTCGACCGATAGTGAGGAAGGTAGAAAAGTTTCGAGGAATCGGTTGTCCATCAAGATTCGGGCAAAGGAGGATCGTTGAAGATCCATTACCGAACAATGTCCGGTGATTAGCAAATGCCAGTGATGCTAACGACAAGCAAACAAATCATGGCTTATCCTGGATTACGTCTCCCCAAGGGATACTTAGTTGCTACGACCAGGGTCTATACCCCGGAGCCTAGTTCCGAATATTATACACCGCCTGTCACTTCCCTCTGCTATGGCTTATGCCACACGAACTCCTCCTTTAACCTGTCAGGTGAGAGACGCCGTACCAGTTATCCGATGGAGAGAAGCCTTGACGAACGCCATCCGCAAGACTGGCTCTTGTTCGATCACCACAAAAGAGAACGCTTGCCTCTGTATCCGTCGACATACCTTTACGAGGAAACAGAGTTTGGCAAAAGGATAATCGACGGTGTAAGCTGATGGTTTACACCGAAAGGTGTTGTACGCTATTATGGGCCCAGAAATTGATGTACACAAGCTTTATGCTCGTAACTAATATGGCGAACGATAGCACTTACATGTACAATTTTCATAAAATTACTCTTGTAGAATTTTTCAATCTTGAAAAATTTATCAAAATTATTTTGAGCAAGAATAAGAAACTAATAAATACATTTTTAATGAGATAGGTATTTAATTAAATATATTATTTGGTATTTTATATCTATCAAATATTAAATTATTATTACATTTTAATGTAATTGAAATATCATTTAATCTTAGACTTAACTCAAAGTCAGACTTGTTAATTCTGATCACTCTATTCCTTTGAAATTACGCAGAAGGACAGGCTAATCCAATCATCTGATGCTAAATCACGCAAATTCAGCAAGCAAATTTCTCACGCTCACAATCTACGAAAAAGACATTGACAATTTGTGGTAAATATATTTATTTAATTATTTCAAGTGTATTACAAACTGTTGTGTATTCAATGCTACTGTCTCTTCAAAAACATTTTGAAATCGGTAACGTTGTATAAATGCTTAGTCACGTGTCTCTGAAACATTGTCAGCGTAATTTTAATAACAATAAGATGAATGGTGCGTCTACGTAAGGTTAACACAGTCGTCTCAAAGACTGCTCTGTCAAATACGCCAAGGTGAAGTGGCAAACTAAACGAGAGTCGTGAATGCAATATGTATTATGCGTATGGAGATAATATAGAGCCCCGAGGAGAGGTGGTGGCTGACTGAGTTTATTTCGAAAGACAACAATAGAATGCATCGGTAGAACGTATTGTATGCAAGAGGGCGCGGTATGGCTCACAATGCCTGCTGCATTATGTATCACATGCTGGTGGTTATCTCTGTGTGTTGTAATCCTAAACAACCGTCCATACACGCACTTCGTGCGGTGTCCGTAGTGCCAATGGCGTAGCTACGTCCGCGTCATAACACAGTGTCCGAATGAAGAGGCTTATTATGCAATGTGTGCTCCGTAAAAGTTAGGTTCTATTAATAAATCTTGTCAAAAAATACTATTTTAACGGGAATAAATTTAATTATATTATAATACATTTAATTATAATATAATTAAATTTGTAAATAATTATAAGATTTATAGTCTCATAAATATTATTATAATATAATTAAATTTATAATTAAATCATTATAATTATGTGTAACATATATAATTATTTAGAAATAATTATAAAGTTTATAAATTATTAATTTTATAAAATTAATTTAATGACATAATCTTATAAACAATTTTTGTAAGTTTAATATAATAGTTAAATGTTACTTTTTGTTCAAATCCTACATTATATTAATTATAAAATCCTCCGTTGGCCATGTAAAAAATTTTCAACAAATTTTATAATCATAGAAGTCGAATTGTATATTTTATTTTTTATTTTTAAATTTAAATTTATTTAGTATTCATGATAAAAATATATCGATTGTATCTTCAAAGTTCAACTTCGTCAAAATCATGTAGACAGCTTAATAATAATTTAATGATTTTCATTTTCTTTTACTTGAATGTTCGTACATTACTTTGAAATAAAAAAAAAATGGGTGTTCGAAAATAGATAATGTTTTCAAATAAATATGTATACGCTTCAATTTCATGCTATTCTTATATTATTTACAAATTGTCTGCATCCCATAAATAACAAATTGTACGCTTTAATATTTACTTCTTAAAAATAACTCAAGTCTAGAGTAAGGTCGATCCAAATGGTCGATCATGCTGTTTCGAACAAATATAAAGCGACCTTCGTTGGAATTCCTCCGTTTTCAAAAAGTTCTTTCGAAAACATTTAAAGACACACCAATCCCGTGCGTGCGATTCGACAATGCCATCCGAAGATTGGTCACAAGAGACCAACAATTTTGACCTCGGTAAATCTCCTCTTCTGAAAGTGTAGAAACGATCCAATCAACGCTATTGGTTTCTACTATCTTCCCTACGGCGGTTATCCCTACGGCCATGGTCTTTTCGCACTCAATAGATTCCGTACAATTTGTAACTCCGTTGAGAGTCCGTTTTCGGCTTTCTATTTTTGACACAGTTCAATAACGAAGTTGAAGTGATGAACGGATATTTATCGTGTACAAACGACATTCTCAAAAAGGTGACATTCCAATAATAATAATCATAGATTATTTCGGAAAGAAACTTCTCCGTGGGTGCACGTGTTACATTTTAAAAATCTAATCCGGCGCAAAATATCTTTTTGTAAGACGTTTGTAACGATGCTGAGTTTCACGAACAAATCAAAGCAGAGATGTCTTCAACATTGATAAATAGAAAAAGAAGACAGTGTGAGAGGGCAAGGAATAGGAGGAAGAGGAGCAAGAACAATATTTTGAGCAGCATCAGTACGAAAGAAAACGGATGGATAAATCTGGGAACATCGTCCGCCAGCTGGTTTCCGTCACTCATGCGGTCTCTTTGATCTCTCTCGCGTGTCTATCGTGCACTTAAGCGCGTTTTCTCAACTTAATTTCGACCTACACGAAGCATAGTAGCTCGCAGCCGTTTACTTCCGCTGAATAAAAATGTCTCAGTCAATAGATCGCATTGATTTAACTGATTTCGTATATCTGTAATATCTGTAAATATAAAAGAATATGTTCTTTTTCTCACTTTCTCTTAATTCTTTTATCTTTTATACGAATATTTACAAGTATCCAGTATAAATTGTTGTCACAATATTAAAATAATAATACTTTCAACGAGACTTTTAACTAGCACTAATAAAAATTGCGTACATTCGACAATTTTTAGCTTGATAAAAAATTTTTTCTCAAAAAAATTAATAGGTTTATAAAAAAGCACAGTTTTATCTACAAAAATTTTTTTTTAATTTTTCTTGATCAAGTTACGCGACTTTGAAGTTATACTTGCAATTCTTATGAAAGTTGAAATTCAGCGAAAAAATCATCGCAAAAATGTTTTATCTCCCCAACTTTGTGAAGTTAAATTTGAAAGCAATCAACAGTGCAAACTTCGTTCTTTAAAATCCTTTTTTTAATTTTTTTGATGATTTTTCGTCGAATTGTAACGTCAGTTGTAAGAAATACAGGCTTCAAAATCTCGTAATTCGGCTAAGAATAATCATAAAAAATTTTTAAAAAAGATTTTTGTAAGTAAATCTCTGTACTTTTCTATAAAAGTATTAAATTTTTTGAAAAAAAATTTTATCCAGTTACAAACTGTAGAAGGTACGTAATTTTGAGGAACATAATGTGATCTTTAAGATATAGAACTGTAAAGATAAAAATATTTTTTGAAGAACGGTTAAAAGCATGTTTAAAATGCTCGTTAATTTTTTTATTTGCGATGATTTTTTTACCGAGTTTCTGAGTGATCTAAAAATTGTGCAATTTTGAGCGTTTTAAAAGTATTCCCTATTTTTGTTGAATGTATCTATTATGTTCATTATTAATAATTTGCTAATTAATATTTATTTTCTACAAATAAATTTTCTATAAAAGTATCCTTCTTACAGATACATTTTATATTCACTGTAGATGTAAGTAATTAGTATAGGATAGAAATATAGCACTGTATTTGATTACAAATGTCAAGGTTGCAACACTGATGTTTCTGCCAAAAGTACTTTTAATAGGTTGACACCTATGTTGATTACTTTGTATTTCATAGTGTTGCTCTTTCTTAGCGAATGTATAAATAACAAAATGTATAGCGATACGTCCTGCGATCGTTGTCGCGACGCGCATTAAAAGACAAATGACTTGGCTAATGGATACGTTACAAAATCAAAGATGTGCAACGCCGACACTCGCGTGTTCCTTAATTAACTCTCTTTCTCAGTCCTTAAATATGGAATGTCTGCTGGCAGCTACGTGGAACGTCGGCTGTGCAATGTCGCTGACGTCCGAGGAGACACAAAACATGCCGGACGCAGGCGCGCCATTTATCATTCCTACAATTAAGGTTGAATTTGTGACAACCACTTAACGGAATAATGCATCTAGGTCTGTGACTGGTTTTTGGCTTAATAGTTCAATGAGAGACGTTGCGCGGAATATAAATGCATCAAGTTCTTAAGAGATGGACGAAACGGGTTTCGAATCCCACGTTTCGCAGAAGCCCGCTGGCCGCGTGATTGATACGGCTCGAAGTAAAGAATGCCGCATAGTTAGAGCAACGTAATTGTTGCGCACGTCCGCGCGCAATAAAGCCGTTTCGCAACCTAGTTGAAAAATATTCGACGTACGACAGCTACTTTTATCCACGGAATATCCGAGATAATTGAAGATAAATTATCAAGTGTCTGCCAAGCCGCAACGGACAATTAATCTGCTTGATGACATACTATTACGAGCAAGATTCCACAACGCAAAGCGCAGAGTCATTGGGATGCATGCGGTTTGAAATATAAACCGTGTTGAACTGAGAGAACGCCAACAAAACGCGGTCCATTAACATAATGCATGTCTACTACAGAAACTTCACACAAGTTTGTAGCAACGGAAGTGATGTCACGCTCTCTCTAACGTCACAATGGTTCATAAATAAGTTTCAGCTGTGTGCCGAAACCTCCATTCACCTAAAAATCACAATACCATGGTGTCACGAGACAGCATCAAATTTACGGTTCGTTTAACAGCTTAACAGGAATACTGGCTCGTTCGATGGGTGGCCGATGAAAAACACTGCATGCGAATACAATTGCATCATTTATTTTCAAGTTTTATGTAGCTACGTGCCAACGGCATTAAACAGGGTCGTTATACGATAAAGTTCGCCCGCATATCCGTACAGCGGAATAAAACAAATATAAATGTAATGAAATTCCGAAATTGTCGCTTCTATCTGATGCAGACTTGAATAATCAAAATGTGATCAGTTTGTACTACAAAACCCCGTGTATTAAACACATTGGAACATTACAAATAAAAACGTAATGAATAATAGGAATAGTCGTGTGACAATTTTAATCTATGAATTTTGAAAGTACACTTTTTCGTGATAAAAAGATTATTCTCAGTTAGAGATGAAAATGACCGAAAAAACTAGAAACTTTGAATAAAAAATCCGATAAAAACTAATTCTGTACTCTATCTCTGAAAATTTTTTATTCGGATATCAATATGTATTTTTTTTTAAATGTTTGTTGCCATATTGTTTAAGAATTCAGTCTTTACATTTATTCGAGAGATTATTTATGTGCAAAGGTAATACAAACAATTAAAATGTAATACATGGCTGCGTTCAATAGAAAAAACTGTTTTGTAACTGTTGTAAGATTCTTTAATATGACTAGTTCTTATCCTTAATTCCTTCCTGGACCTAAATATATATATATATATATATATATATATATATATGTATATATATAATCATATTAACATAAAAATTATTATTAACGATTCTATTTTTATATTAATATTATATTTCTTGTGTAAAAGATAGAATTCTGAAATTTTTGACTTTTCAATAATTATGTTTCTTGTATTGATGAAATGTATGGTTTTTCATTATTTTCTTTATTTTCGTCAGTTCAATTTATTCGCTTGATCCTTTTAATAAATAAGAAACATTGATACTTCTAATGTTAAAAAATCTTACAACAATTGTACGAAGCTGCTTTTTCATACAGCTAATGAATAAATGGCAGCCATGGATATACTTACAATCCAATTTCGAAAATCAACTTAGATACCACAATAACGCAAAATTCCCATTTCCGCTTCGATATTTAAAATTACAAAAGATATTAAATAATATTGAAATAATGTAGTAAACGACTATTTAATGACTATAATTATATGATTTTTCAAAATTTTTATTTAAGAAAAACAATTTTTTAATCATAAAAAGCCGATCTATTCGGTTTTTTACTGTGAAGTAAAAAAAAATCTGTTTTTTTTTATCATATTTATATATGTATTCCTAATTCGCAGCGGATATTATTCGTGATCGCAAACCGTGAACGGATGCGGATATTCACCACAATTTTCGGCATCTTGATCGTGCGATAACGGAAAATGAAGTAACGCTCGCAAAGCGAGATCCACCGCTGATGTGACGTAGGCAGGGGGAAAAGATTGGAGACGTCGAAGGAAATTCATGACATCGTGTCGGATCGAAACGCAGCGCCGCGCTGATGCGATGGCTAAGCATCGTAAGTCGCCTCGTTCCCTTCGCCTTCGCATCGCCGCGCGCCGTGGCACGTCGTAACGAGGTACGAAGGAAGGCAGTCAAGCAGAGTCAGGCCAGGCACCAGGCGTCACGCCCGCCAGTCATCGAGCTCGTCAGTCGCCCACGAACGCTTATAAAGATTCTCGCGAGCAGAATGTAGATACGAGCTGTCAGCTCGACATGAAGCATGCCGCCGACAGCGCACGGACAGGCGGGACAGGCGGCGGAACAGGCGAATCTATCTCCTCTTTCTTTCCCCCCCCCCTCTCTCTCTCTCTCCTTCTCTATCCGTCGGGTTTGCTTCTTTCCCTCTTGCGCTTCTTGCTCTCCGTCAGCTGCCAACTGAATCCGTCTTCCTTGTACTCTTTCCTTTCTCCCCGTCGCTCTAACTCGGTTAAGCAGCGCGTTTCCGTCCTTTTGTCATCCTGCTCGTACTTCTCGTCTCCCGCGATCCTCTGTCTTCTTTTCCGCTCACTCACTTAGAGATTTCTTGAGATACTGAACTCTCATTTTCTCTTTTTCTTATTTTTTTGTCTTCTGTTTTAACTGCATTAAACTTGGTCCGCTTCCTCTTCGCGACCCTCCCCCCCCCGACTTACGCTACGCCTCGCTCTCTTCTTCGACAAGTGTTTACCTCGCTTAGCGCATTCGCCTTTTGCTGTCGTAATCCGTTTGGACTCCTTTTTCCTTCTTCGTGTACCATCGTGTTCTTCACTTTTTCCGTGTTATTCCGGTTTCTTATGTTCTAATAGCATGTTGTTCCCATTGTGATTTCGTTTAAATCGAGATTCCATATCAATGTCTTCTTCGTAGACTTCTTTATCTTCTGTTCAGCTCACTCATGTTTGACGACGTATATCTAAGGTTACCATTCATGTTCTTATACCTGAACATCGTCCTGTTTTTTAAAGTATGTTCCGAGGATGTCCGGAGGGAATTTTCCAAAAACATCCGGAATAATTATGAACATTCGGGATCTTCTAAATATTTTGACTCCCCACGTTATCCTGTGTTAGTCTCGATTTACAATAGATATAGTGAACCTTAAGAGGATTCTAAAGTCGTCTATTTTATTGACTTAATAAAACTTTAGAATTCTCTCAAGTCATAAGAAATTGATCAATCAGTGAAATATGAGGAGGATAATCGACTCTGATAGCCAATTTCTTACGGCTTAAGGGTTACTACACTTATTGTAGATCATGATCTTGTTCTAATCAACAATTAGATGTGAAATAATTCTTCATTGATTGTTCTTATCAACTTTACTAACTTTCGCATTTTTGCGTTCAGGGTTGCAAGCGAAATGTCCAAAGTTTTTGGTCTGTAAATTCTAAAATTTATATATAACAACTTCATCGTGTACGAGTCTCTGCTAATCATGCTGCGTAAATCAGGCGAAAGGTATGACCATAAATGCTTCTTTCTTTTCATTCGTTCGTTGCAACCTGCAAAAGGTCAATGGCTTCCATCGCTCTCGACAGGCCTTTTTGATTATGTGAAGCTTTTGTCGCTTACCATACTCGATTTGTTAACACTTCCGGCTACTCCGAGCATCGCGAAGTCAATGTACCGTTCGGACACGTGGGTCGAAAACTAAACTTCCATGAATGGCGATCGTTTATTTGATATTCATTTCGGCACTCTCAGAAAAACGACCCGCCAAGTCCGGGAGAGAATTGTTTCTTGTTTTTTTTCTACGTGGCAAGTTTTAAGGAAACGATTCAATGATGTTCCAAGTAACCGCGCAATTTTATAGCAATAAAAACGACGATGTTAACACGATTGTTTATAGAAATATGTTATTACATGCCTTGTTGTATGATGAGGAAGAACACGTTGCACTTTCAGTTTGTCTAGCGGATATGAGATAAGCCAGACGCATTTCCATAAACGGAACGTCGCCTCCACATTTTTCTACTTACGGCGATGCCACGTTTACGTCGTGACTTCCGCTCCAGGTGTTGAGCAGCGCGATGCTAGTGCGAAAATGGAGTTATTTTATGCCGAGCTTACGAGGATCGTTTCAGAGCCCCACGGAATAGCAGCTATCTATGTACCGTTTGGCCTACGATTTACACTTGCGCATTCTCTCTCTCTCTCTCTCTCTCTCTCTCTCTCTCCCGTTCTCTTTTAAACGTCGAGATTTAGAATGAAAACCATAACATATGCAATGCAATAAATGGTAATTGATTTTTAGCCTGATTCTGTCGTTGGCATACATATTGATACGATAACGTCAAAGTTGTTATATCGGCAAACGACTCGTGTTCAATATTACTGAATATAAATGGGTAATTTAACGCGATTTGAAATATCCCTGTCACGAATAAATGACATCGTGCAAGAAATATTTCTGAACTCATACATTACGTTACTGAAATGAGTACAAAATTTAAAATCCGCAGCATTTCGTATAATGTTCTTATCTACATTTCGAGAGAGAGGGGGAGAGAGAGAGAGAGAGAAAGAGAGAATTTTTCTTTTATATTATCTAAAAAGAATATATAATCTTTAGGATCTTTTTTCTCAAAAAGAGAATGATGTATCTTTTCTTTGTAAGGATAACAATGGAGATTAATGAAAGATTCCAACATGAATAAGAAAGAAAATACATTATAACGTAATCCGGTACTTATGACTATTTGTAGTTCGATTCTAGGTTATGTAATATCTTCTCACCAGATAAAAATCAAAGATTTTCTTTGACTCTCTTTGTAATCAAATATTTTATAGTTTTTCTACCTGTTTTCAATTTCTAATAAAATCCCGCACATTTTTCTAGACAATTTAAATTAAAAAATATGACATTTTATTATATCATTAACTGTGTAGCATAAAACACATATTTATTCATTTTCATATTTATGTAGTCATATTTATGTAGTTTTCAAGAGAAAACCGTTTTAAGTCACACGAGATTTAAATGCGAATGTTGCGACTCGAAACGTTACATTGTTGATTGTCAGCGGAAATTTATTCGGCCTGTCTGTCTGAGTTACGAGTAGAAAGCTCGATAAGGCAAATCGTGCAAGCGGTACTAAAATAGCTGAGTATATTTATGATATTCATTACAATTTTATCTAATCGACTCGAGTACCATTAATTATTACTAGCTGCGAACAATTACGCTTCATGCATGTCTTCCTGAAACTTTCTACAGAACGTAAGCGGCCGTCTGTACGTCACACTAGTGATTTTACAACAACTTACAATTAGTTATGAAAGCATATATATCTTTTTTAAGTGATTCGTATATCATTATTGATTCCATATTCGCTTCATTCGTAAAATCCATATATATATTATATGTCTCGAGAAAGATTTTGAGAAAGTTTTATAATAATTGAAAGATTTTCTATATTTTTGTATTTTTGACACAAAAATATTTTTTTTGTTTCAAAGTTACACCTTTAACGAAGAAAACAATAAAAAAAAAATCAAATTTTTCCATTTTTCCACATTCCATTATATGGAATTACTGATGTTACGAAAAATAAAACATTTTTTAAATAAAAAACTTTTTGTATAATCCCTACACACATAATAACGATTCATAAATTACAAACATCATTTTACTGCACATTTTAATCAGATCATGTTTAATAAAATGAGTTAAAAAAGGCAATAAGTCGTTTTATTATTATAAACAGATTATCTGTGTTTAATTAAGAAAAATAGAAAATTTTATTTTAAAGAAATAAAATAATTTGGATTAATTATTTATACAACAGGCAAATGGCAGCATCAAAGGAACGATTAAGTAATACTGTGTGACAGCAAATCCGGATGAATAATTCGCGTATCATTTCGCTCCATATCATTTCGTATTGCTCCTATGTCAGTCCGTGCCATCTCATTTCGCAT
>Ga0157363_1001422_pt1 | contig 19939 bp, 6 predicted proteins | sample AttsexASBM1_FD_111477 | JGI IMG/M metagenome (GOLD analysis project Ga0157363, IMG submission 111477) | Fungus gardens microbial communities from leaf cutter ant in Ribeirão Preto, State of São Paulo, Brazil - Atta sexdens ASBM1 | ecosystem: Host-associated > Fungi > Mycelium > Unclassified ... | reverse complement strand
TACCGTTATTATTATTATTTTTACCGTATATTGTCCAGTTACAATAATCAATCAAGGCGCAACAGTGTCGCTGTCCTTTTATCGTTACAACGATCTAATATACAATTTAAAATATTAATGCGACACATTCGTGATTACCTTGGACGAGCAAAGTGAGTAGTAGGTTTTTTACACGTACGCAATTATTTGCTACTTTCTTGTGCACGGCAATCTGCGCTTCATGATTACGCGGCTACTTTTTGTCCAGTCCAACGATTCAGGAATTTGATTTAGCGTACGTGGCAATTCGTGCGAATCTGGTCGTACATACGTGCCCTACTCTCTGTACTGGTACGACACCATACCGTATGTTCGCCATTCCGCGGGTAACGCGTCGCGAATATAACGATGGAGAAACGCGCTCTGGCTTTTCTGATTAATGGCGGGTAATTACAGTTTTTGCTGTCCTTGTAATTGTTAATAATTGAACGTAATCGTTATGCCTTTTTAATCGCATTAGCCGAACACGCGTACTCACACATGTACACGGCATTGCGTAACATGTAAAGAATTGCCGCGTCGCGTCCTCATTCACTGGAGGATGACGACGATGACGGGACAGGACGACGACGACGGAAGTACGTCGTCGACCCCTCGCACTCTTACGTCCGGCTACTTGATGGCCGTTTCTAAAGATGGCAGTGATTAATATAAGAATCATACGGGAAAGACCTTTTTATCGAGTATCGCGGTCCCTTTTAGCATACTGTATATTTTGCATGAAATGACTTTGAAATAAAATCTCTATCTTAATTTTCTTTGTTTATACGATATTTTAAATTAAAAATATATATAATTAAATAATTAATTGTAAATAATTGCGTAATGAATTCACAGATTTATTACAAACATATCAAGAAAAGATGCGATTATGAAAAATGGATTATATTTCTATCTATAATCGTCTACGAGTATCGAAGCGACGGAAGCGTTTGGTTCCGTTCATCCTCGTGTTTTTTTTATTGCTGCGAAAGAATAATAATAGCGGCGATGCGTCGGGCGCGAATAAGGGCAGAGCTATTTTGCATAATTGTCGGAGAATATACCGTCGGTGCAATCAAGAAATGAGTCAGCTTTTTGGAAGCGGCTGGGCAAATTTCACCTTGTAAGAGGCCCGATGCCGCCCCTTCGCAGGTTGTTCTTAAGCATTAACTCGGGCTCGAGTCCCTTCGAAAGGGAAACTTGCGAGCGCAAGATCGTCCAGCGGCAAAAACTTTAATAGGCCTTATTACGCGTCGACCTTGCGCGATTAATTAAATATTCGTTCATTTATGGCGAACGAACCGGACCCGAATAATCGTCGATAATGCCGATAGGTAATGAGCATTGAAATCGCCATTACGGTTAACGCAACAGCCAGATAAATGGCGAATAAATTAATAATCCATTTTTCTCTCGGTCACGTGTTATCCTCGCTTAGTTATCTCGATCTCTTAATCGTTGGTGTTGTAATTAAGAACTTAGAAATAATCGTACCAGGTATTTCGTAACGAATTAAGTCGTCGTTATCAGAAACGCTAATAGCTTCAAATTGCTGACTCTATTATCAGCCTTAATGCGCGATATATATGTGGCGTGCAGGATAAATTTGCATCGCGCGTTTATGTCAAGAACGCAATAATAATATGCTCTTTTTTTTTATAACGTGTAATAAGCTATAGAATACTTAGTTTGCAATAACTATACCAATTTAAATGTGTCATTACATTGCAAATATTGTAATTTACATTCATTTCTGATGTTTACGATGTTTCTTTTTCACGTTAATAAAGCTTTTTTTTCTACCTTTTCGATTAATTTAAAAGTTGCAAGAAATATTTTCTCAATAAACGTAGCAGTACAAACTCATTAAGGAGAATTACATTTGCTATTACACTGCATATATTTAAAATGCTATTACATTGCAAATACTTAAAACACATATATCAATATTTAATTTTATACAATTTTCAAATTATTATTAAGATATATTAATCTGTTACTTAAATAATTTGAAAGTAGAGGCGCACAATATGAAAACTACAAAATATATATTTTCAATAAATGCAATGTTAGATTCAAATTTATAGTAACATATGCATCAAAATTTCTAATTCTCGAATAAAGCTAATATTCGATTTTTCTTAATTCTGTTCGAAGCAATTAACTTAATCATATAGTACAACGGCTATTGAATATTTACGCTTATGATAACTTTATCTACCAGAATCTGCCAAGTAATCATCCGGGGCCGTACTCTGAACTGATGTAACTATGCATTAACTTGCAACCTATGTAAACTTGGCACATAAATTCTAAAAGCAAATAAATCCAGCGTTGCGCGAACGCATCATGGGGAAAAAAGTTGCAGGAATAATTAACTATGTGGCCGTTGACCAGATCGAAGCACGGATATCCATCGCGACGCAGGGCGTTTCATTAGTCGCTACAGAGCGCAGCCGTTTGTGAGCGAAACGGAGAGATCAGGTTTTCTACCGGTTTTCCAAATCCACTTACGCATCTTTGCCGTATCGTCGGCGCGACGGGAGCCTGCATTTCTTTCTCGCGACGCTCGGAGCCATTTGATTTATGCCCGACGCTTAAGGGCCGATTACTCTACCTCCACGTGGCTTTATCTAGTCATCAATCATCGACCAGTAAGAAGTCACTCTCTCGTGCTACAGCGTATCGTGTGATCGCGCGACATACGTAATCACAGTATTCGATACCCCTTAGAAAAATATAATACTGACTAATTTAATACTAGCAAGTTTATTACTAAGAGACAATAATTAACTATTTATTTGGAGTACTAAAAAGTAGTGAACAACAGTGCTTTTTTTCTTAAAATAAGTAATTAATTAATGTTTTTCAGTATTAGACTTCTAAGGCACGTGCTACTCGCGCATTTCACGAGAAAACGCCTCACAAAATTGTACCGTCGCTTATAGAAAGATCACCAAAATTTCTCAACGGGCTTCATTTAATCTGCATTGCGGAGGGATTAATCCTGGAGTAATCTTGCGTTTAGAGAACGTAGAAAATAATTTATCGCCGCGATTGAAGTTTAGCGCGACTAGTAGCCCATTGCAGCTCCATAAATGGAGCTCTGACAGTAAAATCGAGTAGAAAATTATTTTCTTCGATTTATGTTATTTTTCCGCCATTGTAGATTAACTTTAGTTTCGGTTTAATAGAAATTTTCAAACTGTATAAAAGATTGAAGTCGTATATTATATACAAGTATCAAACATACAAGTACAAGTACAGTATCAATCAGTACAGTATCAAATATACAAGTTTTGTATATTTGATTGAATACACTACGTGAATATTTTATTTGAAAATATGAATATTTCAAAATATTGAACAATTTGAAAATTTTTGTTAGCTATCTAAATTATCCCACTTTATCCTATTTTTCTGCAATACCTTGTATACGTGTATTTTTAAGACAGGAAGAAAATTGTTCTTACAACATATTTTTATTGACTGATACCCAGTTCTGCTAACCAGTCTGATATATTAATCTCAATTTAATTTATTCTTTTTCTAATTTTTAGGAAGATAAACGATAAATTAACCTATCTAAATTACTCCACTTTACTCTATATATATTAATATATATAGACTTATATATCTCCTAAGTATACGTGTTTAAACATATAAATATGTCCTATTACCTTTACATATATGTAATGTTTGTCGATTAGTATTTTTTCTCACTGTTATTTTTGTAAAAGGCAGAGAACAACTAGATATACATTACAAAAGATAAGTTATGTACTTTACGCTAATCTTATACTATTAGAAACACGTAAGACTATATAAACACGAAATTGCAAGTTGCGGCAATGAAGAATAAAGATATATTTTAGGATATTTTCATATCTAGAGAGAACGAAAGTCACGCGATTTCGCGCCTAGCCAGCAGTTTTCGTGACAAGCTGTCGACGAACGTTGTCGCGCACCCGTGAGCGCCCGTGACGGTGAGAGAAGCTTGTTGGACCTTCTCGCGACCCGGTGCGATGGTACCACTCGACGGGTCCCATTGTTTCGCCTTTCCAACGGAATTCTAATTAAGGAGATCTGTCAGATAGCGCCGCGCGGGAGCGTTCTAGCGGCGCGCTAGAGGGTTATTAGACTTTTCCCGGCGATGTAAACGGCGAGTGGAAGCGTTGGTAGTGATGGTGGTAGTGGCAGCGGTGGACGCCTGCCGAGACCTGCAATTATTATTCAATTTCCGTAACTGCGCTTATCTTATAACCCGATGTCACAACCGTGGCGAGAGAGCGCGCTCGCCTGTGTAAGCCGGCAACCTGGAGAACGAGAGACGCGGAATTGCAGGGGGTCGCAATTAAAGCCCATTAGCGACGGCTGCATATACGCCGTGACTGAGTGTGAGAGATAGAAAGAAGTCGCAATTTTCGAGTCGTGCCACGGCACCCTTGACATTCTTCGCGGCGAGCTTCTGCAGCTGCATCTTTCACCGACCAACCGTGGTGACATGTCGTTACTCTAATGTCATAAGCTTGTAACTGATGGCTTTCGACCTTTTTTACTTTACAATATTCTATGCATTTACAAATAATAATTATTTTTTGAATACAGTAAATGCAAAAAGTATTTGTACAGAATCTTTACAAAAAAATTTAATTTTAAAAAATAAATATTAAGCAATTTAATAACAAAGAATAAAATAAATTATATTATTATATTTCTCAAAATTATTTTACTTAAAAAAATTTATAATAATTAAAATACATATGTTATCTCACACTGTACGTGCTTGAAAAAGCGAATACTTCTTCTGGACAAGATAGTAATCTCTCAATTGACGACAATTGAAATTACGTATATTAGTATAGTTTCTGAATCTTCATAAAAGAGTAATTGCACAAGACTCGAGGAAAACATTTATTTCTTACGATTAGATGTATATCAAGGAAGGGAATTATTAGCTAATGCGACATTGCGAGAGAAGCCGTATTCTTACAATTTTTCACACAAAAAGTGGGAGAGTTGAAAGCCTCTAAATTACATGACAATTAACATTGTAAAATTAAGGAAATCATTGAGTGAATCTTTCTTTTTTGACTATCTGTACTAAATTATTAGGTGTCGAATTGATAGTAGAGTCTTGATCCTAATTTGAATTTGGGCGGTCGAGCCCGGGGAACTCTCTAGAAATACTTAGCCAAAATATCGATAACCATCGCCATCGTGGTCATGGTCGATTATGGCGACATGCGTTTGCCTTCAGTTCTTTAATCGTGACCGAAAAGCCGCGGAGCGCATCGAACCGACGTCCCATGTGACCCCACGTGCTGGTAAACTACCGCGGAATAATTAGTTGGGGCAGCCGTGAGTCGGCGTTAAATACATCGCGCAGGATGTCCTTTGTCCTGGCGAGCGAACTGATGGAATTCAGACAAACTTTACTACCATAGTAATTTTCTATGAGTAGTTTCTTTCTATGAGTACCTATTGGTACTCACTTTTTCTGCAGTGCACAATGCGATAAAAAAATTTCTCTCGTGCCATTTTTTTTCTATATTATGCATATATGAATAAAAATCACGTACAGATAAATACACGAGTTTTAATTGTGTTCAGATATTTCAATAAATATTATACGTAGAATGCAATTTCATTTTTTTTATATAGGCAGATTTAAAAAATTTCGAATAGATTAAGCAGCACAGATGTTCAATTAATTTCGTTCACGATAAAATATTCTAGCTCATAAAAGTTATCGTTTTACGAAATATACCTATTACAAAATGTTTATTACTTAATGATTTTCTTTATGAGATATTAACGACTGGTAAATTGATCATCAATTACAAACCAATGTAACTAATGTCTCGACGAAGACTTGTCAACAAAAATAACTCATGCCTCAGACGATCAGACTTGCCAGTGAGCATTCCGACGATTCTTAAGAATCGCCGATTTCGATACGGGTCGCGGTTTCTCGCGCGGGCAACTTCTTCTGTCCCGTTTCCTGGAAGCTGAGAGGATTAACCCGTCAGATTCGGTGGAGGTCCAGAAAGTAATTTATCTCTCTCTGTTCCTCTCTCGTGGCGCATCTTATACCCTTCTCTTTTCCGCTCGACCGGGAGAGGAGCAGCTGCGGACTTCCAATGAACCCGGGTGTCGGGTTCTCGGAGTTTCATGGTGGTTTTCGTGGCGCTATCCCTCGGACTATACTATCTCTCGGACCGCGGTAATGTGCTTGCCTTGTCTTCGATTAATCCGAGTCCTTTCGGGGCCGCTGGACCCACCATACGCATGAGTTCTTCGAGTCCGTTAAAGAATGCAAGCTCGCCAAAATTTTTCTGTTTTTTTGCACTAAAATCGATGTATAACGAAAACTCAGTATTTTTTGAACATGTTTAACGATATAAGCAACACGTTTTTGTTTAAAAAAATTGTTTAAAAAATAATTTATTTCTCCTCACAAGGAAAGAAAAGAGAGTTACACATTATTTTAACAAATACTCGATTATTTTAGAGATAATGTTAATTTTTCACTTATAGATACTATATAATAATCCACATAATAACATGCATAGATCTTTTTATAACAAATTTTACGTATACGAATTTATTTATCGATGTTAAACATGTCCTACGTTTTAGGCAATATTATTTAGTTTTTTTCTACAAAAGATTTATTACTAATGTATGATAAAAAATTTAATCTTACTGTTAGATATCAAAAGAGCAACAATAATAACCAATCTCTTAAAGTTAAATAATATTTTGTTATTTTTGACTTCCATTTATGTCAAAATGTAAAGCGATCTATTTCTATGGTTAATTTTAAAATAAACATTCAATGCACTTAGTAAATAATAAATTAAATTTGAATCAAATTTCTTGAAACTCTAGTGTTTTAGTCAAATTAATGACACATTAGGTAGCAGTAATGACGATCTAGAGATATGATTAAAAATAACTCAAATGAGTATAATTTGATATAAATTTAAAAGTTCTATATCTTCTTATAACGTATGTACTCTGCATTAAAAAGAGATCTAAAATGAGCATTCCTCGGTCAAATATAGTGCTAATTCCTCCCACTGAAGGAAAGTCCCGAGAAAGAAGGATGGTCATGCCGAGCGTCCTACGGTGTCTCTGTCGCGGTCATCTCATATCTTGCAGGATCATCGGATGTTATCTGCGGCCATAGGAATGCGGCCGCAGGTACGAAAATACAAATAAGAACTCGCAGTGTCGACACTTCAAATTAGGATCGAGAGCCTTTTAGATCTTATCTTGGATTAGTGACCGCCTGCACGGCCACGTGCCGCGACGCGAGCGAAGATACTTTGTAATTCTTGAGGGACCACCGACCATCATCGCGATCTGCTCATTAACCCGCTACGTAATAGGTTGACTCATTTAATTGGTCGCCGTAGTATTTACGTTGCGGTGTATTAATCGTGTAGTAATGGCGGATGGTAATCCACAAATAAAGCGACAAGAGCGAAATTTACGTTACGACTGTCGTAACAGCGAAGTTTAGATCGTTAGATTGATATCATGTGGTATCAATCGAGAATTGATAATTACTAGTGCCAATTTGCGGCATTTCGACTTATAATTAATAAATCGATTTTCTCTTTCAAGAATGTCTTATCATTTTTATATAATTACGAGCTAATTAATATTATTATATATAAATACGAATTTCTAAAAATAAAGCACATGCGGTAACTTCTGAAACATTAGATTATAAAATTGTTTAAGCTCTTGCACTTGAACAAGCTTTAAGCTTAATCTACAATGCTTTTTCCTTTCTGCTTTTTCTTGCTTTTTGCCGTTGCACTTTTTGCTTCTTGCCTCTTATCCTGTTTCATCGTTTTTTATCGCTCGAGATAAAAGTTGACGAACTTCAGAAGTGACTAGAAACACGATTGTCGATAAAACGAGCAAAAAGGAAAAAAAAGGCAAGAAATACAAAGCAAGAACAAGAAGCAAAGAACACATTGTAGATTAACTCTTCATAGGGACACTGACTCTTTGTTGACCCAGGCAAAATTTCACTCTCAAGTCTTTGCAAATATCAATTTTTATTGAATAAAAGTTTTAACATTTGAATTAAATAACTATTTGGCAATGTTGAAGCAGAAATGTTGAAAAGTAATCTTGAATTTTTATAGATTTTTTAAAAGTTTGGAACACATATATAGTAAAAAAAAAAAAAACTTGGACTGGATAAAAAACTCAAGAGTACCTACGGAGTAAATAAAAATATATGTTTCTACAAAGGGTTAAATTTTAGTATTTTTCAACATTTTGCATATTCTCCATCTCAAAGATATAAGCAAACACAAAATGTTGAAGGATCTGAGAACAACCGAGCCTGTTTGCCTGCACGATATCGTACGATACAAGAACGTGGCGGGTTCTGCCTGGCTCGAAAGAAATACACCCGTCCCCGTCCCCGGGTCCTGCCATTCTTCGGGACGAGCAGCTGGGGAATTCGCGGGCCACCCATCGGGCGCGCCTTCCGACGTCGCGAGGAATCGAAACGTTCCCGACAGGTTACACGGAATTGACTCGTCGCCCGCGAATTCCCGGCGCGCAAGAAAAAGAGGGAAGAAGGTCGCCGGAGATACGGGGACGCGGACGGCGGCTTTATGTTAAATGGATTAGACAGCGGTATGCGAGCTCTCGATGGATTGCCTTCCCCGCGCTTCTCATTCCCCGCCCGGGACCGGGCCCGGCGCGGTCTTCTTGTCTTCTTGGAACAGGATCTGTCGGTGGATCCTGGCAAGCTCTACCGGCTAAAGCCCCGGTGGCGCTAATTGCCTCCTCGAAGAGCAGGTTAATCGATGAATTCCGACGACGCGTTGCAAGAAAGTAATGAAGACCGTGACACGTTCGCCGACGAAAGCGAACGTTGTCTTGCATTTTATAACGTAGATCCGGCCATACACGTACGGTTATAAGTATGTATGTGTATGTTTGTCAACGTGTCCGAAGTGCTCGTATCGGGATTGGAATCTTCAAGTCATCGGAGGGAGGTGCGCAAGTCACGTCGTGATAAAAACAGATAGAATCTTTACTAAACAAAAGAATTATGACGTACAATAGCTGCTAACCCATTTGTTAGAAAAATTTTAATATCGAAAATTCCAAATGTTATCAGATTCAGAATAGTTTTAAACAGTAAAATGTTTAAGGTGCACATGCAATTTTATTAAATACAAATTATAAAATATAGTAATCATTTAAATTGTATATGTGATTTAGGTTTCTTAGTATGAGACAGTATTCTTTCAAATTTAAATTTAGATTTGAATTATTGAGTAACTCATTTATTTTTATAAATAAAAACGGACTCTCTCTCTCTCTCTCTCTCTCTCTCTCTCTTTGCAAGTTTATGTACAAGTCTTCGTAATGACTAATAATCAGCAACTAAAAAAGGTACGCAAAAAATAGAATTAAATGAGACTATTGGCCATGAAAATATTCTATTTTTTGCAATACTAATTAGAAATTGAATGACCAACGCATAAAAATTTCCATCCATTAGCATATCTATTGTCATTATCATTAGTAACATTGTTACTTACATACACACACTTTTTTGCCTTTACATTCTTTTATCTAATTACATGTTAAACGCGTCATTATACGCTGCTGTCACTGAATAACTAGTTAATAGCAACGTACTTATTATATACAAATGTATCGAAATATGAAATTCTGAATAAATAAGAATTGTTCGGAAATTCTGTACAAAAAACAGGAAATTTAAAAATCATAACTCTCATTATTAAATAGATGATTCAATTTATTCCATTATGAAACATAAAGCGTAGTGAATAATCCTATTTTTTACACTATTCAGATTTTATTATCGCAAAAATTTCTTTATATTGCCCTTCTATCTCGTTTTATTGTGTTATATTTCACGATTTGTGAATCTTGTAAAATATCCTAAGATCCATGTTCCCGAAGAAAAGCGTGATGTCGATGAGTCCGCGGGAGAGATCATCTCACACAACCTAACGATCCCTTTTTATATTCCGCGGACTATCCGTTTCCGACGAGAAGTGCGCCATAAAAGTCCACACAGGTGTTCGATTTAAACGCGGCGATCTTCGCGGAACCCGGGCAACATTTTTCTTCGTCGTGGACCCTTATAGGATCGAATCTGCTCTTCCCGACCACGCGGTAAGAAAGCATCCGTAAAGATTATCGAGGCTGCCAATGCCGGTCAACTCTCTTCATGAATTAAAGAGGGAGGCGCGCGCCATTGACGACGACACGTCAGACGTGAGTTCTTGCGCCGATCTTTCGTCCGGTTATCGATTTGCAACATTCCACTCCGACGAATGAAACCGAGCAGTAATTGTCGTTTTGCGGTAATTATTCTTCGCGACTCGTTAGTATCTCATTGTAAGTACCATTAAGCTTCTTATTCCTCAATTCATTTGCCCCTCCTCTCTTTTTTTTCTTGCCTTCATTCCTCATCGATTCATCTACTTTTTCTACGCAAAGTATATTTTCCCTCCCGATTGCTTGATAGCCCACTTGATGAAGACATTCGAGTATCAGCGAGGACTAGCGTCTTTAATCGCGTTACTCGGCGATTCCTCGATGTCTGGTCTATGCGCGGATAAGCTTCATATGTTCGTTCTTGCATATGTTCTTCTCGTATCGCGCACGTCAGGCGTGTTTGTCCAGGCGATCGCTCGCGAACGATCTGTCGCGACAAACGAGCCTCTGTAAAGGCCTGTTTGTACAGTACATCGTGGATATAAATGGAATACTGAGAATAGTATAGACCGAAGGTCGACAAGAAAGCTATTTTAGATAGAAAAAAATCGTGAAGGTCTACTGATATAGGCCTCTCTTATCATTAATTGTATCTTCCCCCTAACATTACACAGAAATAACGATTTCACTGAAGGGTCTAAAATTTTGCTGAAAAAGGTCTGAAAATAATTTTGTTCATTGAAATAATTAAATTCAAATTGAATCATTAAAATAATTACGTTGAAAGCTAAAACAAAGATAAACAATACTGTAAAAAATTTTAATATCTAGCAATCAGTTTGAGTTTCAATAAAATATTTTCAGATTTGTATTCAGCAAAATTTTAGATCCTTCAGCAAAAATAACTCTTTTCGTGTAGTTTTATTAATAAATTGTCAAGAGAGCAAAAAAGTAGTACAGTAACGATAATAGACTAATTTCCATATTTTATCTTCCTTTCGTCATCGCGTTTATTGCAAAGCATATTATTGCAAAAAGAGCTAACTTCCATTAATCTTCCATTAAATTATAATGATCGTGTTGCTATATAACCGCAATAAAGTTAGAGAAATACACAAGTATTCTTACTAATTATATTTCCTAAAAGGATAAAGTAGACATTTGAGCGCTTCGGTATCTCATTAAATGACGTGTTTATAAAATTTCATTTCAAGAAGATGAAAGATGACATATGTGTATGTGCATAGAAATATATATATATATATATATATATATATATATATATATATATAAAAAAAAATATATATATATATATATATATATATATATATATATATATATATACTTTTTTTGCCAGAAAGGATTTGTGCGCTCTTCCTTCCTCTCGCTGACTAGGATGATTATCTATGACAAATGACTACAACTTTCGTCTGCGAACGAGTTTGTAAATTAATATATTTACGAGGGTAATAATCGTCGAACTGGCACGTGTGAATTGCCTCGTGTTCTAGGTCGGTGGCGCGTTTCCACAAATAGAGTAAAATTACTTGTGTATCTATAATTTATCTATGCGTGTGTGTCGGTGCTCAACATTAGAAATTATAATCTTACTCGTAACACTCCGAGGAGAGAGGGCATATCAGCACAGCAAGTTGCGCCATGAAATGGCTGAATTGATATTATCGGATGCCACTGTTGCACAAGGCTAATAGAATTAACATAAATAATGCGTTAATCTCCTGGCAAAGGCGATTGCCAGTACTAATTTGTTTTTATCTTTTGCTTATATACATAATACATTTAATGTAACATATAACATAATATATAATGTAGAAAATAATTTTTTCTACATTATCTTCGAAAATTGCTACGAAAGAACACATAGTAGAATCTGTGTCAAAGAGATGTAATTAAATTTACGAATATATAATAAATTATTTTTTTTTCAATAATTATTTGATAATGTCTGAAAATAAAATGAATATTTAAAATATGTATATATTTATATTGCGGGCAGGAGTGCAAACAGATACATAATTATAATTTTATCATAAATAAAATACTTATATATTAATTTATAAATATCATATTATTTCTCTTATATGACACAATATATACGTAAAAATAAAATTAAAAAAACAAGATTGTACTAATGCAATCGTTTTAATTATTTATATAAGTTAATTAGAAAAAATTACTCGATTTATCAAAGAAAAAGCTTATAGGCAAGGCAGTTCGCTGACACGCATGATGAATTTATGGATAATTACGCATAGGTACAAAGAAAACATCGAAACGCATCAAGAGGGCGTGTCTAAGAGAACTAAGGATATTACCTATATCCTATTTGTTTTTATGAACGGGCGTTTCCAGGTTGCATTAACCCACGAAAACACCTGTACCGCTGTCGGGAAAGGTACTCGCATGCTTAAACTCAATTAGCTGACGAAATTTCATTTCCCTTGTTCGCCACCAACGCCATAACACGTGCATAAGAAGCATTAAAAAGTAGAAGAAAGAAGAAACGCTCGACAAACACGTCCTGGTACGCGAATACGTTGCTAATGGGCCGAAATACAGCTGTCCATGAAGGAAGCTGTCCGATGAACCTTGACCCTCCTGCGAGCCTTCTTCAACATATGCTGTCTCGTAATTATAAGAAAATAATAAACGTGGCTGATTGACGGTGTACAAGACTCGTAGAGTTGAAATTGCTACGTAAAAATTAATATTTTGAATATCAATGAAACAGAAATATTCATTTTAATCGCGTTTCAAGGAAAATGAAAATACAGAAATACAAACATATTTTCCAAGGATAGATCGGTGAAACATAGTAATACAACATAATAATAAATTATTAATATCTGAATAATTAAAAGCGATATTTTGCATATTATCTTATCCAGAGTCATAAAAAAATAATACATAATTATTTCCAATTAATATTCTTTTTCAAAGTATGCGTTCTATATAATTCGCGATAAAGTGTGATATTTCACATTTATTGCATCATTATGATACTATTCTGATGATACTTCCTGAAGTATCTGGAGCATCGTTCTGTTTTAATGCGATGACACAGAATGAATTTTAACGAGTGATTCCACGCGTTACGGTACTTACATTTGCGGTATACGCATGACATACATTTAAGTAACTTTTGAGAATCATTATCAATGTTCGCGCGGCGCTCGCGAAAAGAAAGAAAAAGATATAACGAATGGATCTTAATAGCCCAGGGTGGACGATGCTTCAGAGACTGGCTCGCGAAGTTGAGATTGAAGACGCGCAGGGATAAGAGAGGTGAGTTTATCGCGATGTATCCGATATGGGCGCGTGTGTGCGTGCGCGCGATTCGGCGCCGGAGGGCATACTTTTAATTTCGCGAGGCCCATTACGAAAAGTGATATGCACCATTCGGAAATAAATAGCCAGCAGCAGCGGGCTCACGTGCTTTTTGTAATGAGCCGAAGCAACTCCCCCGAGCGGGCAAAGGGGAGGGAGAGAAGAGGAGGAGGTCAGCGAGGAAAATGAGCCCCGCCGTGGTGGCAGGTAGTAGTTATCTCCCGAGTGAGCTCCCAGTTAATGACAACCCCTGGTGCACGGCTTTGCCCTGCCTATCCTATGTATATCAGCTGTCTCTCCACCGCGTCTCTCGCATCCATCCTCTTTACTCCGATTGAGTTTTGCGTTTTCGTCTGCGGCCATTTCGAGAAATTTTGTGCGTCCGGCAGGCAAAACGGTCGCGGAAATGAATGTAGCTTTCGAATGTCGATACGCATACATTTTTCGGTACGAGCCATTTAGTTCGTTATTTGTGCATATTTAATCACGCACAACCTATTATTATTGCGAGAGCGCACGTATTATGCACGTATTATATATGCATTAATACATATTTAAGGTCCAATATAATTCGCAGTTTTTGGCGAAAGTTATACATTTACAGAAACTTTCACGCGAGACTAATACTTATAGACATCACGAAGATTACTATTCCTTGAAATAAGAAACACGATCCCCCTAGTGATGACTGATCCATTAGTCGTTCGAACTTAGTAAAGTTCACGGATCTGAACTCTACTCAATACATTGCAAACATTCACGTACATATTATATCTTTTTATAAGCAATATTGAAAAAAAAATTTGAAAAAAGCTACACACGAGATACTAATCTAAGAATTCAAGAAGAATAAAATGACTCGAAAAAAACGATTTTGATGACGTATTTAAAAATTCATTAGATACAGATTTGAATTTTCCAACTATATAAAATAATTATGTAGGAATTCAAGCATGATAAGCAATGCTGCAAAAAATTTTGATGTTCTAGCAATCAATTTGAATATCTTAATATATCATTATTTTGTCAATCCAATAAAATTATTTTTAGATCTAGCAAAATTTTTAGATTACTTCAGATTTTTAGATTTCACTTTAGCAAAACCGTTCAGCAAAAACGTTCCTTCCGTATATATATATATATATATTTCAGATAGAGGATAGCTGAAGCTCATTTTTTCATTTATATATAAGTGATAATTAAAAGTGATAATTAAAAATAAGCGAAAAGAAACTTTACGATCTTTTTTTCTCTCGTATACTTTCCAAATAGCTTGAAGAAAATTTTTTGCTTGTTATGACACGAATTTCACATGTTTTACGATCGCTAGCAACCGTGTTACAATCTTAGCCATTGCACATATAATTACATATTTTATGATCACTAGCAACCATGTTACAATCTCAGCCATATAAATCGTTTTTCTTTTTTATATATACAAACTTAATTTAATGTGCGGTCTCACTTCGGATGTGTTCTCGTGGCAATTGTATGAGGAAGCCCAGAGGACTCGACCGGTGAAATTAATTAAATCTCTAAATAATACTATTTTACGACGTGCCAGTTTACGACGTGAAATTGAACACCGTTCAATGACACTTGAGGCAATTCGTCGCTTAACTTCCTACTTTTCTGTTCTTAGACATCAGAGAAACCAAGAGAACATATCATAATTCTATTCTGTATAATACTACTATTAAACGCGTACGTGTAACATCTTATCAACAACGCGAACTTTTTTTTTCTTTCGAAATGTAGTTAACATCGAAATCGATTCGCTTCATTTACCTACACGATTTACTACGTAATTCGTTAATTGATCTTTTTACAATCTCAAAAATCGTATTACGACTATTATAACGGTGATGTTATTTGCTGCGAACAGTGTGCTTCGTTAAAATTAAAATTATTTTTGCCTCAACTGAAATATTGCTTTGTAATCATATTGATAAGTAAATTAACTTCTTGCGACGCGCGCATCGCACAGAATGCCTTCAATAAGTATCCTTCAGTGGAAAAGATGCTGACCGTCAAAGTTACTTATCAGTTTTTTCTCAGTAAATGCTCATCGTGACGATGCACTGTGGCAATTACGGGCGGTAAACGGGTTTAATGTAATAATCAAATATTGTCGTGAGTGATACTGTAGTGACAGCTGCTGCTTATATTACGGAAAGAGCAACTCGGCACGTAAGGCGATGAGTGTAATTATATGTCTTACTCCGTTTAAAATCATACTTGTTTGATTATCATTTTCATATCTTTCTATACTTTCAAGTGTATTTCCCGATATATGATTTATCTCAAATTGATATCTTTAAAAAAAAATTATATTAACATTCCTTTTTAATATTTTGCTCATTTTCATTTCAAAATTTCATTTAGATAAGAAATTTACTTTCAAGTTTAATTGTAAGTAAAAAATAAATAAATAAATAAAAATTCTGCCGTTTATTCCTAAGAATTCGAAGAATTTTGTAATTTATCTCTAAAATTTCTACAAATCTAAGAATTATTAATATCTTATCATCTTTATTAGAGAAGAATGATTGGTACACTTGATCATTAGATGTAATCAATGATGCAGTGATTTTTTTATCAACTGCGTTTCTAAATTTTTAAATAAAGCTTAATAATTATATTTATCAGATATCAACGCAATGTGTAAGTACTACGTGGCGGATTGGCTGCGGCAATTGCAATAATTTCTTTAATTATCCTTAATTTATCACTCGTCACGGTCCAAGTTGCCACTGGTATGTCGCTAAATTGCGCGGAACGAACATTAGGATGTGGTCAATCAACAAAAAGAACGAAAATAAACGCGATACTGTAAGAAAATTAACTCTGCTTTTGTTCGTAAAAATAATAAAGATAATAATACGCTGTAAGCTTCGTATTTTGTAATCAAGGCATAATACGAATTGTTATCCTAGATTGTAAAGAACTTAATTTACCAATTTATTAAAAAAATTGACTAAATAATTATAAAAGTTATATTTTTTTTTTATTGAAAGATTAAATCATCAAGCGTTATGATTAACGTAATCCGTTATGATTAAAGTAACGCGGAAATATGCGGGATGCTCAATATGCCTGATAGATGCGTAATTTATGCTTGTGAAATTTTTGCATAATGCGGGTTATGCAATCTTTTTGAGTATACTATTTAAGATTGATAAATATTCTTTAATAAGCAAGCACCTGATATTAAATTGATGCAAGTAATTTATTTCCAAGGAAATTCTGTATGGCATTAAAGTGATGAAAGTAATATATACTGTAAGAAACTGCCACTGATATTAAATGGACGAAAGTAAATAATTGCCTTTAATGAGTTAAAATCATGTCATTATTTGCTAGCTCAATTACAACATACTTAATGTCATATAAAAAGAATTTTTGTCGATTATACATCAATATGTATCGAGCCATGTATGCTATAACGGAATTATCAATCTTCCGTAAATGTAAATTGTCGGAAGTTCTCATATCAAGATAATATTTTAGATAATAAAAACATTATTTAGATTTATGCATCATAATTATACGATAAAGACCTCAAAAATCTCAAAATCTTCGCACGATTATTTTAAGATATTTATACTGAAAACAGTTCCTGGTTGAAAATGAATGAATCAAAAGATTATTCTGATATATAAATAAGAATTCTGCTTATCTCAACTTTGAATTAATTTAGAATAATAAAATTCAACGAGAAAATTCTAATTTATTATTTTCAATTTAATGAGAGAGATTAGTGCAATCACCAGATTAATGCAATCTTTTTCTAATGTAGGAACGCATTTAAAAATTTTCTTCTCTACAATTGTCTGAGTTTTATTTTTAATTCAATATTTATCAATCAACTTATTCACCGATATCTCTTAAATAAGAATCGTATTAATACGAAGGAATTATGTGTTGCATTAATTGCATACGTATTAATATCTGCGTAGGTATAATTTTTTTGAATGCAACTACATTTTATGTATCACGATGTTGCAGATGCAATGCAGCGATAGCGTCTGATCACTAAAATAACCTATAATCTGCTGGTATATCATTGCGAATCGAAGGTGCGTCTTCCAACGGTTCACTATTAATTACGCAGAGTAAGGGTACGAACGAGTTCGGCCTAATTGAGTATTCCGATGTATACATGAGCATTATCCTCGTGAAAAGAAGATAGGACCCGCATGTCCTCACACATCGCTTTTTCGCAGGTGGCCAATGGGCGGATGTCGAGACCCTTGTTTTTCCTCGCCACATTAAGGATATGCTACCTAAACGTTACAGCGCACATTGTATGCGCGAATGCTTGTAATCGTACGTAATTGCATTCCGAGTGTTTTACGGACCGGACGTCGAGAATACGCGACATTGCAATCCGCGCAATTGACAGCTGAGAGATGTTAACCGTCGCGCGTTTGATCGCGGATCGAGGTACACGTGCTTGTACTTTGCACCGTTATCAGAACCATCTGGGGTTTTTTGCGGCCGTTGCATCACAGGTCATTAAAATAACTCGAATCATTGAGACGCAATTTAAATTTATTTTAAGACAACATATATATATATATATATATATATATAATGTTCCCGCATCTTTTTATCAAATGTAAATACACTTATAGTGGAGCGAATATTATTATTAATATTCATTCAGCGTTTTACGATATACGATATACATCTCACGAAAGACGAACGATGATTAGATATAAATGTTAATATGCGTAATGCATGATCATAACACATTATCATATTAAATTAACTTCTATACAGAAAATAACTTCATAGCTAATGTTTCAGCAGGTGATACAAACGTAATTAGTATACTTGCGTATTCTTCTCAGGATTATTTCAAGAGATTAATATATTAATATATTAATATATTAATATATTATATACGATGAACGATACTTTTTTTTTACATAAGTTCGTTAATTGGTTTTAATTGGTTTTAAAGGCTAATAAAAATATTGATACCGACAATTATATCCAATAATTTTTATGACAGTTGCTGAATAATAATCTTTATCTATCTATTGCAAAATGTTAACTGTAAATTTATGATCCATAAGTGAGTCGCCTAAAGCGACATAATGTTGCAAGAATTCGTCATTATATTTTTACATAACTATAAGGCAAACTATAGCCAATCGTTAACGTAATTATTGGGCTATTAAACGAAAAACGAATTCATGTATTTCGCGAGCTATTAGCAGTGCATCTCGAGAACGTGAATAGCATATAATTGATATGCAAAGAAAAAGACGAATGTAAAATATTCTGCGTATATACGTGAGCGCGTTATAAGCTGCGTGCACATCGCTAGCAATGAGTGATGAAGATAAAATGGAGTTTATAAACAGAAATATTTTAAATTTAAAAATATTCAAATACAATACATGGAATACATTAATAATAAGCAATGCAAATTGAAAAAAAAAGAATATCGATTATATTTTATATTTACTTAAAATTATCTAAAAGTTATTTGAATTTATATTTAAGTTATTTATAGTATTTTTAGTTTTTCAAGTTTTTTAGTTTTAATTATTTTGTTTTAAAGTTACTTCAATTTGTTTAAATTATTAGAATAACTATTGATTATCTCATATTTCTTGTTAATTAATAATGTCTGATATTCTTGATATTTCTTGTTGATTACTTCATTGTTTGATTTCATTTGAAGGTACGAAGTACTATTATTTTTTCAGATTATCCAATCAGATCTTTAGAGGTAGAAGAATATACTAATAGCAGTAAGCACTTACTTAATCATAAAGTTCGCTGTATACATCTAATATTAATTAGTACAGTTAATGTATATCGATTCAACATGGCACAAAAACTTTCAGATCTAATTTAATATTGTAGATAAAAATATGTCATTTATCTCTATTGTTGTAATATATACAGATATATATAGACCTTTTTTATATTATCAATATCTGAAATTATTGAGGTTATCTAGATTTTGACAGATACAATATACATATATTTGTTAAATTTAATATGTTTGGATATTGTTTAATAAGCTCATTTATTTTAGAAGTAACAGTTTATATTGAGTATATTACACGTATTTGAGTGCTGATGTGCGTGCGGCTTTACTCAAGCATGGAGTGTATTTCGAAATGGAGCACTCGTGCATTCGGAATAAATTTGCACGCGATTGCCCGAGCACGTTCGTTATGCGTAAGATATAAATACCTGACGATCAATTTGACATGGGTGCTAAGAACTTTAATGCCAAAGGCTTTAATGCCAAGGACCGTCATTATATAAAAAAAGCGAAGGAATTTTGGGCGATGTGATGGAAAGGGCT
>Ga0157363_1001420_pt1 | contig 19941 bp, 10 predicted proteins | sample AttsexASBM1_FD_111477 | JGI IMG/M metagenome (GOLD analysis project Ga0157363, IMG submission 111477) | Fungus gardens microbial communities from leaf cutter ant in Ribeirão Preto, State of São Paulo, Brazil - Atta sexdens ASBM1 | ecosystem: Host-associated > Fungi > Mycelium > Unclassified ... | reverse complement strand
GGCGAAATCGGTAGACGCAGTTGATTCAAAATCAACCGCCCTTTGGGTGTGCCGGTTCAAGTCCGGCCTTCGGCACCAAGTAAGATGAAATTAAGTCGCTTAAGAGCGGCTTTTTTTGTGTCTGCAGTTTGGTGTCCGCAAAGCTTTTTCTCAATTTACCTCGGTTAACTGACGTTGGCCCTACTCGGGTAACATAAAGAATTGGAAGGAGATCAGCACTCTCAGAGCGGCTCTAACCTAAGGCTGTTATCTTCTATACCTTTGTCGTGACAGACATTAGCCATATTGGAAAAGATCAAAAGTATGTATGGAAATCTTGAGCGGCTCTTCTTTGGTGATCATGAACCGTGTAAGCCGACAAGGGATAATAATGTGACAAGACATTGCTTGTCGTTTGTTAACTGAATTGGATTGCGGTCGAAATAAGAGACCGAGCGACAGATGAGCCATCAGGTATCTAATTCTGTGCATGCGGCTTATATTCATAAGGTTGAACATCTTGGAGAGACGTGAGTCTGTTTGATTTTACTCAGTAGAATATAGAGCGATAAAAACACTTTAATAAGGCATGTATCTGGCATGCTTTATTTTTACGAGTTTGGGTTCTTACAGATTTATAACTCAGACCAAGAATTCTATTAATTGCTTGAGCAGTCCGTGAAAGTTAAGATACTTTTATCTTTGTTTTATAACCGATTGACGTAACTGCTAATATCTCTTCAGTCGCTGAGCAGAATATGGAACACAAATGAATAAATCCAACTTCGATTTCCTGAAAGGCGTTAATGATTTTATTTACGCTATTGCCTGCGCTGCAGAAAATAATTACCCAGATGATCCCAACACGACACTTGTAAAAATGCGTATGTTTGGCGAAGCTACGGCTAAACATCTGGGTAGGTTATTGGATATTCCTCTGTGCGAGAACCAGCACGATCTTCTGAGAGAGCTGGGAAAGATCCCTTTCGTCGACGACAGTATCCTAGCAATTTTTCATAAGCTGCGGCGCATCGGTAACCAAGCCGTCCATGAATACCACAATGATCTGGATGACGCGCAGATGTGCTTACGACTTGGCTTTCGTTTGAGCGTTTGGTACTACCGTCTGGTTACTAAAAATTATGACTTCGCGCTTCCAGTATTTGTTCTGCCGGAAAGGGGTGAGAGTCTCTATCACCAGGAAGTTTTGGCACTTAAGCAGCAACTGGAACAACAGGCAAAAGATAAAGTACAAAGCCAGGCCGAGATAGTTACTCAGCAGCAAAAGATGATCGCGCTGAACGGTTATATTGCCATTCTCGAAGGTAAACAGCATGAAACAGAGGAGCAGTCGAAAGCGCGGGTTTCTGCTCTGGAAGCACAGTTGGTTGCAAAAGATGCAGAGCTGGCGAAACAGACTGAGCAGGAACGGAAGGCCTATCATAAAGAGATCACCAACCAGGCAACAAAACGCACACTGGATCTGAGTGAAGAAGAAAGCCGTTTCCTGATCGATGCTCAGCTACGCAAAGCTAAATGGCAGGCTGACAGTAAGACAATACGTTTTTCTAAAGGCGCTCGTCCCGATCCAGGTGTTAACAAAGCGATTGCTGAATGGCCAACCGGTAAAGATGAAAATGGTAATCCGGGCTTTGCCGATTATGTCTTATTTGTGGGTCTCAAACCGATTGCTGTCATTGAAGCCAAACGTAAAAATACCGATGTCTGCGGTAAATTGCCTGAGTCCTATCGCTACAGTAAATACTTTGATAACGCCTACCTGCGTGAACTGCTGCTTGAGGGTAATTCACCTGATGAGGTTCAAGAAGCGGTCCCAGAGTATGAGGTTAGTTGGCAGGACACCAGCGGTAGTCAGCGATTCAAAATACCCTTCTGCTATTCGACCAATGGGCGCGAATACCGGGCGGCGATAAAAACAAAAAGTGGTATTTGGTATCGTGATGTTCGTCATACTACGAATATGCCCAAAGCCCTGCCAGAGTGGCATCAACCGGAAGAACTCGTGGCGATGTTAAGCTGCGATCCACAGATGCAAAATCAGTGGTTTGCTGATAATCCGAGTATGAGCGAATTGGGGCTTCGTTATTATCAGGAAGATGCTGTGCGCGCGGTGGAGAACGCGATTATTGCCGGGCAACAAGAAATTCTTCTCGCCATGGCAACCGGGACCGGCAAAACCCGTACAGCTATTGCATTAATGTTCCGCCTGATCCAGTCCCAGCGCTTTAAGCGTGTATTGTTCCTCGTTGACCGCCGCTCACTCGGCGAACAGGCTTTGAGGGCGTTTGAAGATACACGCATCAACGGGGATACTTTTAATAGTATTTTCGACATCAAAGGTCTGACGGATAAATTCCCTGAAGATAGCACCAAAATTCATGTTGCTACCGTCCAGTCACTGGTTAAACGTACCCTACAGTCAGATGAAACGATGCCAGTAGGCCGTTATGATTGTATTGTGGTGGACGAAGCGCATCGTGGTTATATACTCGATAAAGAACAGACTGAAGGTGAACTACAGTTCCGCAGCCAGTTGGATTATGTTTCGGCCTACCGCCGTATCCTCGATCATTTCGATGCGGTAAAGATTGCCCTGACGGCCACTCCGGCCATACATACAGTCGATATCTTCGGCGAGCCTATTTATCGTTACACCTACCGTACTGCCGTAATCGACGGTTATCTCATCGATCAAGATCCGCCAATTAAAATCACTACCCGCAATGCCCAGGAGGGTATTTATTTGGCGAAAGGTGAACAAGTGGAACGCCTGAATCCGCAAGGTGAAGTGATCAATGACACTCTGGCCGACGATCAGGATTTTGAGGTGGCAGATTTTAACCGTGGTCTGGTTATTCCTGCATTTAACCGTGCAGTGTGCGGTGAGCTGACTAAATATCTGGACCCGATGGGCCAACAAAAAACGCTGGTCTTTTGTGTCACCAATAGCCACGCAGATATGGTAGTCGAAGAGCTGCGAGCAGCATTTAAAAAGCGGTATCCGCAGCTAGAACATGATGCAATTATCAAGATCACTGGCGACGCAGACAAAGACGCGAAGAAAGTGCAGACGATGATCACGCGCTTTAATAAAGAGCGGTTACCTAACATTGTAGTTACGGTTGATTTGCTGAGCACTGGCGTCGATATTCCATCGATCTGCAATATCGTGTTTCTGCGCAAGGTAAAAAGCCGCATCCTTTACGAACAAATGAAAGGTCGTGCGACTCGTCTTTGTCCGGCAGTGGGGAAAACCAGCTTTAAGATTTTCGACTGTGTGGATATCTATAGTACTCTGGCAAGTGTAGACACCATGCGCCCGGTGGTGATACGCCCGAAAGTCGAACTGAAAACGTTGGTCAACGAAATCACCGACTCCGAGACTTATAAGATCACCGAAGCGGACGGTCGTAGCTTCGCCGAGCACAGTCATGAGCAGTTGGTCGCCAAACTGCAGCGTATTATCAGCCTGGCAATGTATCACCGTGACCGCAGCGAAGCCGTGGATAATCAGGTACGCCGGCTAGATGAACTCTGCCAGGATGCTGCTGGTGTAGGCTTCGGCAGCCTAGCAATGCGGCTACGGGAAAAAGGGCCGCATTGGAGCGCGGAAGTGTTTAATAAGCTGCCAGGTTTTATCGCCCGATTGGAAAAATTGAAGTCTGATATTAATGCCCTGCGCGATGCTCCCATCTTCCTCGATATTGATGACGAGGTGATCAGCGTGAAATCTTTGTACGGTGATTACGACACGCCGCAGGATTTCCTCCAGGCCTTTGATGAACTGGTAAAACGCGCCCCTAATGCCCAGCCCGCACTTCAGGCGGTGATCAATCACCCACGGGATCTCACTCGTAAAGGCCTTGTAGAACTACAAGAGTGGTTTGACCGCCAGCACTTCGAAGAGTCATCGTTGCGCAGCGCATGGAAAGAGACACGTAACGAGGACATCGCCGCAAGACTTATCGGCCATATCCGCCGTGCAGCCGTTGGCGATGCATTAAAGCCGTTTGATGAACGCGTGGACCATGCTCTGTCGCGGATTAAAGGCGAAAACGACTGGACCCTCGAGCAGAAGGCGTGGCTCGACCGTTTAGCTACTGCATTGAAAGAGAAAGTCGTGCTGGATGACGATGTGTTTAAAACCGGTAATTTCCACCGTCGCGGCGGCAAGGTGATGTTGCAACGCACTTTTGATGATGATCTGGATAGCGTGCTGGATAAATTCAGCGATTACATTTGGGACCAACTGGCCTGACGCGTTATCATCCACAGCAATTATATCTTCTGCGGCCCTAAATAAGGGCCGCTGCTTTTCAGGAAATTAGAAATGAACAATAACGATTTGGTCGCGAAGTTATGGAAACTTTGTGACAACTTGCGCGATGGCGGGGTCTCTTATCAAAACTATGTCAATGAACTCGCCTCGCTGCTGTTTTTGAAGATGTGCAAAGAGACCGGACAGGAAGCGGAATATTTGCCAGAAGGCTACCGCTGGGACGACTTGAAATCCCGTATCGGTCAGGAGCAATTACAGTTTTACCGTAACCTGCTGGTGCATTTGGGGGCGGACGAGCAAAAACTGGTACAAGCGGTGTTCCAGAACGTCAATACTACCATTACCCAACCGAAACAGTTGACCGACCTCGTCAGCAATATGGACTCGCTTGACTGGTACAACGGAAGCGATGGCAAATCTCGCGATGACTTTGGCGATATGTACGAAGGGCTGTTGCAGAAAAACGCCAACGAAACCAAATCCGGCGCAGGTCAGTACTTCACCCCACGCCCGTTGATTAAAACTATCGTTCATCTGCTGAAGCCACAGCCGCGTGAAATCGTTCAGGATCCGGCGGCAGGCACGGCAGGTTTTTTGATTGAAGCTGACCGCTACGTAAAATCGCAAACCAACGATCTGGACGATCTTGACGGTGACACTCAGGATTTCCAGATCCACCGCGCTTTTATCGGCCTCGAACTGGTACCCGGCACCCGTCGTCTGGCATTGATGAACTGCCTGTTACACGATATTGAAGGCAACCTCGATCACGGTGGTGCTATCCGGCTTGGTAACACACTGGGTAGCGACGGTGAAAACTTGCCGCAGGCGCATGTGGTGATGACCAACCCGCCGTTCGGCAGCGCGGCGGGTACTAACATTACCCGTACCTTTGTTCATCCAACCAGCAACAAACAGCTGTGTTTTATGCAGCACATTATCGAGACGCTGCGGCCTGGTGGTCGTGCCGCAGTGGTTGTGCCGGATAACGTGTTGTTCGAAGGCGGCAAAGGCACTGATATCCGTCGCGACCTAATGGACAAGTGCCATCTGCACACTATTCTGCGTCTGCCAACCGGCATCTTTTATGCTCAGGGCGTAAAAACCAACGTGCTGTTCTTTACTAAAGGCACGGTGGCAAATCCTAATCAGGACAAGAACTGTACCGACGATGTCTGGGTATATGACCTGCGTACCAATATGCCAAGCTTTGGTAAGCGCACGCCATTTACCGAGCAGCATCTGCAACCCTTTGCAACCGTCTATGGCAAGGATCCACATGGCCTTAGCCCGCGGCCTGAAGGAGAGTGGAGCTTTAACGCCGAAGAAGCTGAAGTTGCTGATAGCGAAGAGAATAAAAATATCGACCAGCACCAGGCCACCAGTCGCTGGCGTAAATTCAGCCGCGAGTGGATCCGTACTGCCAAGTCTGATTCGCTGGATATCTCCTGGTTGAAGGATAAAGACAGCATCGACGCCGACAGCCTGCCGGAGCCGGATGTGCTGGCGGCCGAAGCCATGGGCGAGCTGGTACAGGCGCTGGGCGAGCTGGATGCATTGATGCGCGAGCTGGGTGCGGGCGATGAAGCTGATGCACAGCGTCAATTGCTGGAAGAAGCGTTTGGTGAGGTGAAGGGATGAGTTTTAAAAATATTCCGACAAACTGGTGTGTAAGTACAATTGGGGATATTAATGACTATAAATCATTAACTTTTAATCCAAAATTACACCAAGAGGACGAATTCGAGTTATATAGTGTTCCCAGTTTTGCATCTGGTTTCCCAGAAGTACTACTGGGAAAGGAGATAGCCTCTAATAAACAATATATTCAATTTAAAGATATCTTATTAAGTAAGATTAATCCTCGTATTAATCGTGTTTGGTGCGTAAAAGAAAAAAGAGACATACCCCAAATAGGCTCATCAGAGTGGATTGTAATTAGGCAATCCTTGATTCATGAAGGCTTTTTGACCTATTTTTTACAAACACAATCCTTTAGAGATCTACTTTGTTCTGACGTTTCTGGAGTTGGTGGTTCTCTTACGAGAGCGCAGCCCAGAAGAGTCGCAACATACCATGTTCCTATAGCGCCTTTACAAGAACAAAAAATCATCGCCAAAAAACTAGATACGCTGCTGGCGCAGGTAGACAGTGCTAAAGCACGTCTTGAGCAAATCCCTCAAATCCTGAAACGTTTTCGTCAGGCGGTGCTGGCTAGAGCAGTGAATGGAAGTTTAACTGAAGGATGGAGGGAATATAAAAAAATCAATTCTCCAATTTCAACTCCATTAGGAATGTTAATAAAGAGTATTGATCAAGGCTGGAGCCCAAAATGTGAAAATTATTCAGCAAAGGAGCATGAATGGGGTGTAATAAAAACATCAGCTGTACAATCTGGTACTTTCATTAGCGAAGGAAACAAAAAACTACCAACGTCACTGACACCAAGATTAAATTTGTCATTGAGAAAGAATGATATTTTAATAACTCGTGCTGGCCCCCGTTCAAGATGTGGCATTACTTGTATCGTTGAGCAAGATTATCCATACTTGATGATATGTGACAAGGTTTATCGAGTTCGTGTTAATCAAGATAGAGTTCGAAGTGATTTTTTAAATTGGTGCCTAAATTCACCTCAATATTTAGAATTAATTGAAGGTATAAAGACTGGATCGTCTGATAGCGGAATGAATTTGACTCAAAAGAAATTTTTATCATTTATAATAAGTGTTCCAGATATTCTAGAACAAGCCGAAATCGTCCACCGTGTCGAACAGCTCTTCGCCTACGCTGACACCATCGAAAAGCAGGTTAACAGCGCCTTAGATCGCGTCAACAATCTTACCCAATCAATCCTGGCGAAAGCATTTCGCGGTGAACTGACCGCCCAATGGCGAGCAGAAAACCCAGATCTGATCAGCGGTGAAAATAGCGCGGCTGCCTTACTGGAGAAAATTAAGGCCGAACGCGCCGCCAGCGGGAGTAAAAAAGCTTCACGTAAAAAGACATAACAGACAAACGCTCCCGACAACGCGCCGGGAGCGATAACTCATTAAGACTCCATCACTTCGACGACCACATCCGTTGACCAGCTTTCCTCTCCGTTAATCACTTTTCCTTCAATACAAGCTTTCGCCATGTTGTGAAGCTGAGAAGTCACATCATCATTAAAGTCAAAGCTACGCCAAATATAGGGGAAGTCGATACGCCAGTAACCCATTCCCTGATCAAAGCGGATCTTCAGCACTTGGCCATTATCAAAGTTCACCATCAATTTACGATGATGGGGAATATCTCGTGAGTAATCGAACACCGTTATATCAGTCGCCTTACCCAATGAGGCGGCAAACCACTGATCAGCAAAATCCTGAAAATCAGCTTCACTCATCCAGTCGTGAAATGGCTTGTTTCCTAGACGATCTTTGTTTTTGAATAAGGTATCAATCGTGACTTCCGCATCTTGGGTCATTAATGTTTTCAGTGGATTAAGCAAAGCGCTCAGCAGAGCCAGCGCAACCGGATTTTGCAGATAGCGATCGGTATAGTGAATATGGGTAATCCGGTTTGTCTTCATCAGGGTTTGTGCTTTTTCATGACCCTCGAAAACGACGTCCCAGAAGCGTTGACCAAACTGTGAAAACGAGCCATTCAACTCTTTATGAATTTCAATGTCTTTCACCAGCTCAAAATCGTTCGCTGTGGTTGCTGGCAGTTCAAACCCACGTAGAGCAGTAGGGCGATAGCCTTGGCTGCGAACCACTAACTCATCATTCTGATGCCAGCGCGGCCCGGGTACCGTGGCGTGCTGGCTGCGTGATGCTAGCGTGATGACGCGATCGGCGAAAGCGATCTGCGCGACAATAGGGAATGGCACTTCCTGCTCGGCATGGCACAACTGCACGCCAATAGCCGCAAACTGTGCCAGTTCGTCCAACACCTCCGGAGCGTTAATATCAGCGGGAATGACAAGCTCAACCGCGACATTGTCTTTGAGCCGGTAGTTCTGGATTGCCGCGCGGAACTGGCGGGCATATAAATCCCACTCATTGAGCGGGCCGTTCATCCACAGCGTAAGTTTGTCAGCCCCTGCGTTAACGGCGCGACGGACTGTATCCTCAATGCTACCAGGGCAATACTGCGCATCGGGTAATGAGAACGTCTCCTCGTCGGGCAAACCAATATAGTGGCTGAAATCATCCCCCAGCCAAGCCTGCGCAGCTTTGCGATCCAGATTGTCGTGATCGTGACGCGTTTGCGAATCGAGTAAACAATCACTACAGGCGGTATCACAATGGGGACACCCTAGTTGTTTGACCATTCCCTGCATTATCGCTTCGATATGCATGGGTGCACTGGAAGCAAACCCCGCACCGCCGCTAATGATGTCGTAAAGCTGAACTGCCAGTACTGATTCCTCACTCTCCAGCCTGACCGGGCGTACCGCATAGCCCAGCTCGGCAGCAGAAACACCCAGTACACCCGCGAGCGCCCGACGAAGCGCAACAGCCAGCGTCATAGCGACAATACGTCCTTGCTCTGAGCTATCAGGAATATATTCCCCATCCTGGGGACGACGTAAGATCAGTTCAAAGACATCGGTACGTGCTAGCGCTCCTAGAGTGACGTTAGTATTTAACGCGGTAGAACCCGGGCAAATGACACGTTGATTCTGGCTATCGCGGTCGGCTTTTCCTGGACGAGGCGGATAATGCGCCGCCATTGATTTTGGTGCGTCTTTTTCGCTGATCATCGACTCCGCACGGCCGCAGTTCAGGCACAATGCATAACCGTGTCCACTTTCTCCCATACTCTGTTGAAACACATGTCCATTAGTACCTGAAGCCATAAAGCCCATCTCTGGATTTGGCAACGGTAAGCGCTCAGCCTTAACAAAGACCCATGCCGGAACGACTGGAATAAACTTCATTGTTTCAATGTTGTTGGTTACCGCATCATAAGCATCAGTGACAAACCCAGCGGGCTGCAGGACTTGACGGGTGTTGTCACGAGTAATTCGCTCACTGCAGTCGCCATTGGTGCAGAATAGTTCTACAGAGCTACCAATACCCTCTTCATAGCCTAACGTACCGCATTTCTGGCACCGCCAGGCGCGGTCCAACCGTTGGACCTCATTAGTGTCAGCATTGAGATTGTGCCAGTGCAGCGATACACCAGCAGAACGGAACACGCGTCCATCCAGAATGATCTCCGCCCCTGGTGCATATTCACGAATGGCAACAGACAGGTTACGTGAAGGCAGTCCTTTATAACGTGAAACGTTATCTTCACGGTCGCTTTTATTACGGTTTTTGTTTGTTTTCTCGCGGATATAGTCTTCCATACTGAAGTTATCAAAGTTCACAACGTCCGTCGGGAAACCATAACCAGGTAGGAAGGCTCGCGCGGCTAAGTCGCGCAACAGGTATTCACCACAATGCCGTTTTTTCTCTAGCTGCAGACGCTTACGATAGGGCGTGTTTGGCTGTGATTCCTCCTCCTGTTGCACTAAGTCGTGGTAAATTCCTAACCATCGCTTTTGTAATCCTGTAATCGCATGAAACGTTTTTTCTCGTAATAAGTCCGCTCGTGCACCATGTAGCGCGGTACCCTTTACCAGACGTTCAAGTGCATCATCAATTGTCAGGGTAGAACGTTCTAGCCAAACCTTAAAGTTGTTACATGTGGATTGTCCAATCTCTTCACCAAAGAACCACTCGCTATTCAGATTGGTTTTTTCTTTCTTAGTTTCTCCCACCACATGGCATAAATATTCTGACAGCAGTAGCGAATTAACGTGGCGTTGTACCAAACGTTCTGAATTCATTGCCACCATCGGTGCGGGGATCACTGTCTCAAACGGCCAGAGTGGGTTGGCGAAAACCTGCTGATCGTGTGGATTTCCTTTACACAACGTGTAGGAGATTGCACGGGATTCTTTACTACGTCCGGCTCGTCCTGCACGCTGTAAATAGTTTGCAGGATGAGGAGGGACGTTATTCATTACTACTGCGGAAATGCCGCCAATATCTACGCCCATTTCCATAGTCGTCGAACAGTTAAGGACATTGAGCTGCCCATTTTTGAACATCTTTTCGTAGCTTTGCAGACGATCCGCTGATTGCTGTGCTGAATGCTCAGCTGTACGGTAGTAAAAACCACCTTCCACCACGCGATCGTTAATATCAGTCCAGACGTTTTGCGAGCGTAAATGAGCGATTTGCGGATCTTGTGATACCCATTGCCTAACTTGTGTCAATCCTTCGTCAAAATCTAACTGTGAATGATCGTGTTCCCAGACTTCTGGTAATGTTACTTCTTGTGCCATATAGGCGCTAAATTGTTCATCAGTCAGGCGTTCAAACGGTATATGTCTGGGTAAGTACGGAGTGAGTCCTTTAAATGTGGTATCCAATAATTTATTGGTAATAGGGCAAATACTCGCCTTGTGAATCAAGGAGAATGTCAGGTGTTCTTTCGGCAAGTAAAAACGGTTACCGTCAGATTTTAATACTGCCAGAGGTCCAGTTAATTGCAGCCAGGCTTCTTTTAACCAAGTATTAACTATATCGATAGTAGCAGTGTTAAGGGTACTGAATTTTGCGCCGAGTATGAGTAACTTAACCAAGCGATGACTCATATTACCATGACGAATTTGAGGCCAACGTTTGACTTGGTTGTCGTCAGGATCTTTTGATTCAGGGTTGCGTAAAAATTTTGCAGAGAAACGACTACCAATCCAGTTTTTGAGTTCTACATCCAGTTGAATAAAGCTATTTTCTCTGACATAAAAATCCAGTGCCACTTTCAGAAAATCACGCCAATCATCCAGAGTTAACCCTTGTTCTTCCCAGTGAGCAGGGAGGCTATGTAGCTTTTCTAATCCTTGGTAGCCAATCTGAACCAGTCCCTGTGTCTCAAGGCTGTTGGTTCGTTTCGGTCGACGCATAAATTCACGCAATAGCAGCATCTCTGAAAGCTTCAGAGGTCCACTGTTCTCAGTAAAAATCTCAGGTTTAAGATAATGGTTGTACTGTAGAATCGATCCTTTGATATCTGCCTTATCTTTTAGCTCATTAATCATCTTTTGCCAGGTCAGCGAAGTTAAAACGGTATTAACTTTTCCACCTGTTGCTTTTTGTATGGCCTGTTCAATACGTTCCGCTTTGTTTTCTGAGAGAATTGCCTCTTCCGGCATACCCCAGTCGCGCAGGTTTTTCGCCTCATCTCTGGCTTGTTTAGCCATCTCGACCAGTTTTGTTACATCGACCAGTGCATTAGGAGCCTGTACAGCCTGTTTTCTCTGATGCCAGGAAAGTATTTCCACCACACTACCGCGCAAACGACTACGTTCAGCTTCTTGCTGCATCCTGACTGCCATCCGTGCCGTTCCCTGGCGGCTATCGGTAAAGGTAATTAGTCGTCGTCCTCGCCCCGGTAATGATAGTGGACCTACACCCTCTTTACCTTCATCGTTGGCGAAATCCTGGCAGTATTCCAATACCGTTGGCACAATATTCGTGACATAAAAAGGGCCTCCCAGCAAAGCGCGTCTAAAGGGAGAGTGACCTTTCCCGCCTTTATAGCCACAGTTGCTGGCGCTACAAACTTGTTCGTTTTCGTTGATTGCTAAAGGAAGGCCGTCATTATGAACAACGCCAATACTTCGGGTATTAGGATCGAGTCGCTGAATTATATATCCGGCCTCAGTATTGCATTCCGGCGCAATGATTTGCGGAGCCTGGAATACATGATCTTTTTGAGTTTTCTCTCCCGATATTTCAAAGTCATCTGGAACGTCATCGTGAAGTGAGAATTCATCTCCACCCTTATTATCCCACTGAACGAGCTTACCTTTTTTTTCCTTCGCCAACAGGTGCGGTTCGTTACATTCATTACAGAATGCAAGTTCAAAAACAGGGCTACCACACTGGCAATTTTGTCGCTGGTTCACATAGACATAACCAAAGGGCCAGTCCTTTTCCAGAGATGTATTGTGTTTCGCTGAACAATATTTATCTACACAGGCCCATATCCCTTGGGTATTACGCTGAAAAATATGTGCTCTTACTTTGAGAAACGCAGGATCTTGTGCGTTTGGTCTTGTACCCGAGCAGAGATCGAGCCAGCGTAAAATTTCTTGTTGCGTGTACTGATGATTAGTCCGCGCGTTTAAGCGTTTCATTATGACATCAAGTGTCATTGGGCGAGACTCGCTAACTAGCATTTCGCGTAGACAGCGTGCCTCTGGGGAATGTGTTAACGCACTATAACGCTTAAGGCTAATTCCTTCCTTATCGGAATCTGGTATCTGCTCAAGTTCACCAAGTGTGACGGGATAATTTTTGCATGCAACAAGTTCTGGAATAACGCGATTACCCCCCAAAACATCAATACGCTCCTGTGGTACACCTGACAGTTCTGATAAGAATTTTTTTAGCTGTTTTTCTGCATCATTTCCTGCGATGGTGGCTGACGTTGCAACAAAACGAACATCATCAGGCGTGACACCGAACGCAGTCATTACACGACGAAGCTGTAGGGCAAGTTCGGCCGCTTGGGATCCGACATAGGTATGGGCTTCATCTAGAACAATCCAGCGTAATGATTTTTCTGCTTTCGATCGCTGAATTATTGGAGCATCAACCTGACGAACCATCATGTATTCCAACATGGTACCGTTTGTCACCAATATTGGTGCTGGCTCTTCGCGCATTTTCTCACGTGATAGAACTTCATTAGGCTTGTTTGCCTGTTCGCTTTTTACCGAGGCATGTAATTCTTCTGTGTTACCGTTGTACAGACAGTACCGAATTCCTGAACCAAACCCACGAGTCCATGCATCCAGACGTTCACGCTGCGAATTAATCAGAGCATTCAGTGGATAGAGGAATAGTGCTCTTACCCCTACAAGTGGCTGATTGCCGTCATCTCGTAACTCGCGATAAAGATCCTCTAGAACTGGCACCATAAAGCATTCTGTTTTACCGGATCCTGTCCCACTGGTAACAACTACCGAGTTCTTTTTATCAAGTAATGATTTCCAGCTAGCCAACTGATGCGTAAAAGGTTTCCAATTAGCACCAAAACGATAGCGACCACTCTTTTCACTATCCAGAGAGTCAACGACCTCTTTACTTAGTAATGAGCGTTCTTTAGTCAACATTTTCATGGTGTAATTTGATTCTTCCCAGCCAAAAGTTTGCTCAAATACTGGAGAGGCAAGGAAAGAACCAGCTGTACCACAATCAGCCCCCATCTGTTGGGCGAGATGCTCGCGGAGTTGAGGATTCGTAACGCCCATGATACTAAGTGTCGCTTCTGTTGAGCGAGAGAGTGATTGTTCAATGAGTGAAGAAAAATAGCGTGTAGTCATTCTTATCCCTTTTTATTTTTCGCCAATATTACGCAATAAGCTGTATTGAAAAATGGCATTAAACCAACGCGAATCAAAATCTCTGACTTGTCTTAAGAAAAACAAAGTACCCGGGTCATTACCAAAAACGCTTTCAAATGTTGTTTTTCCGCTAGCGACAGCGGCAGCAAATATAGGTAGCCAGACAACGGAATAGCGATATTCGTTGTCAGGCGAAACATCAATTACAGAGTCTTTTTGGGACAGGATCCAGTGACAAAGCTGAGCTCCACCATATTCAGGCCAACGTGATTCACTATGCTCACGCAGAAGATCCTGATACCACTCTTGAATAATATCTCTCATTATCGGATGAGGTATTGGGCGTGGTTGTATAGCTAAACTTAACCATTTCTGGACTTCATCGGCATAGGCAGGAAAAATAGAGCCCAATTGTAGATACATTTTATTTAGCAATTTTTTTTGTATTTCTTCTGGTGCACCTTTATGGGCTAGGAAGGCTTGAAATCTTTCTGCTGCCTCTTTAATCTCAATAATGGGTAAGAACTCCCAGAAAATAGGAAATTCATTTTCGAGACGGCTAAGATATTCAGCTGCCATTTCAAATTTAAACAACGACATTGCCAATGCTCGTGGATGTTGAACAAGCGCTCGCCATACTTCGAAGGTAGCTAGAGGTAAATATCCGTACTGCTCATATAGGCTTCGTAGGAACTGCCAGCCTGAATGTGCTGGGTTACTAGCCATTTGGTCGAGAACCAAGGTGATTGTATTAACATCTGATCGAGGGTCAAAAAGCTGTGTCGCTTTTTGCATAGATTGAATGGTGTTAACTTCAGTGTGTAAAATTGGTTCGCCACGAATAAAACATGGTCGAAATGCCGTTTCTTCACCTTTTCTCGGAACTATCAGCCAAGGCCCATTATTTTGTACTACCGAACTCAGCTCAAATTCACCAACAGGTACACCCTCGCTCATTCTTGAAGTAAGAGAAACAGGTTTTCTTTCAGGCTCGCTTAGCAGCATGATAACTGGTGATGGGATCTGACCGGAGCGAGTAGTCACTGAATTGCTAAAAAGAACTTGCCTTTCATAATCATAGTTGAGGCCGTATTTATACCGTCGAATTTGCCAAGTATGTATGCTTCCTGCGCCATCTATACGTATTTCCACAACTTGGTCAATACCTGTTTCCAGAGAGAGTAAGTTCTCAATATGTTCTCTTAGACTATACAAATTAAGTTCAACCGGGCGTTCGCTTACGGTATAACGCCATACATGAGACGCTTGTAGTCTCGATCTGGACAATAAGCTTAGCTCAAGGCGGAATCTTGCTGGTTCGCCATTTCGTCCAAAAAGGAATGCTCTGCTCCCTAGCAGGTCATTAATGGTTATATTTTTAGGTAAAAGTTGGCCATTAACATCCAGAGCCAGACAGCCTTTAGTCGGGAAAGGTAGAATGATTTCAATGGGATCGCCTGCAAGATTAGGCGTCACCTGCAATAAAACGGAAGTAGGTGGCACGCCCTCCGCTTTAATCATTATTTCCGTCTTATTTAATGATTTGCGACGATCAACTTCGAGTGATTTATCCTTTAATCTAAATAAACAGGGGTGTTGAGTAGTAATAACTATCACTCCCGCGTTTGCCTGTTCTCCATTTTTAATTTCTAGCTGAAAATCTGAAGGTAAAATACCTATTTTTCGTCGTAATAATGTTTCATTATTTTCATTCCGCAGCGAAAGGTAATGTGCCCCCATCGTTTCATGTAAATCACATATGTCAATATTCTTACCATTAAGGAAACGTTCATAACGAATACTCTGTGCTACGGCAGGTTTATGAATGACTTTGGGGATGCCAACAAATGTTTCATAAGGGCTACATGGCCAGGCGAAATGATTACCCTGTAGAGCTAAATAGGTATGTTTAACTTGTTCCCGACCCGTTAGAATTCGAAATGTTTCATTACCTTCGAACAAGACCTCCTGACGTCCTTTTATAGATAAAGCAGGGTACCCCAGCGCTTGAGTACTAGAAAAGTAATCATCATGATCCGAAGTTAGATGGCCTTCCGCAGGAAGAATGATGAGTACATCACTGTTACGTACGCTACATGAAGCCTGACCTTGTAATAACCAACAATTTTGGTCATGTATAAATGTTAAAGGAACATCTCCAACTGCAATTTCTCCTCCATCCAATGTGATCTTACCAACAATGATGCCACCGGCTCGAGCGACTAACGATAAGCTTGCTTTTGGTTGCTGTCTGACAAAACGAATTTCACTCTTACGAAGCCTCACAATCGCCTGCATTTTCTCAAGGCTTGCATAGGCTGGCCCCAGGCTGGCTACTTCTTCATCATCTTCATAAACGGCAAGTTCAAAACGGGTCGTTGATGGTTCACTTAAAAGAGCAAATGTTAACTCATCAGAAAGGACAATGTGCGCATGAATTTCATCAGGATACTGTTCTGACCAAAAGAAACTACAGCCAGTTGATTTCTTTTTCTGTAATCTAGGTTTAGTTTCAACAGTGGCGGTGCGCAAAAGGCCATTAAGAAAACTAGTGCCAGTTTCATCATCTAACGGCATGGGAAAGCTATCTCGCCATTTAGGATGAACACGGTCAAGTTCTTTAACGGGCTCTGAGTGATTACTGAGTTCGTAAGTCTGAACGAGAGAGATAAGCTGGTCAGCCATACGTCCAATAAGCTCAACTGATGTATCTCCCTTGAAAACAGTTGGAAGTTGTGACTTCTCGACAACTGCCTGTACTAAATCAAAAGCTGAATATCCTGATAAATGAGATTGGTCGTACTGATTAAGTATGCGAGAAAAAACAGAGTGAAAACGGTTATCTGATTCTTTTAAGAGCATGAAGGGCAGACCGCCTTCACTAAACAGAGACCCTAAAAAGTTTCGTCGTTCTGAGTCATAGAAACGAACAGGGCGTTTCCAGTAGCCTTCAAGCCCTTTTGGTATAATATGACTCAGTTCCGAAGCAGATAGAGATAACCCAAGAACTTTATAGATAGCCTCCCAACTCCAGCCATGAGTTGGTTCGTACTCCCTTCGATACCATTCTGCGCAAAACAATGTAAAGCATGCTGCGTAACTTTTATCATTTTTGAATCCCTCAGCTAGCCCTAGTTCGCAGAGTAACCGCTTTAGCTCTATATACTCATCATTAGTTGCATGGTATTCAAATAACGGTCGGCTATCTGTTATTTTCAATCCACGATGGGTTAGAAATTTAGTTAGCCAAGAAGTACACTTAACCAAATAAATGTATTCTGATCTACTCACAACAAACCTCTCGTTAATTAGAATTTAGCATAAGGTTTAAATTAGAAACCATATTTAATAATTAATAAAAATTGAACAGTACTAAATTAACATAACTAGTAACTGATTTGCGCGAATTAATCAGATTTTTACACCATTATTTTAAGGCTGGCCACCATACCTGTGGCTATAGGCTGCTTTATGTGAAATTGCCTATCTAATATTGGTGCCAATAGATTTAAATTCCTAGTGGAAGGAGGGGAGATGTTTCAGCTGGTTGGACATATTAACCATTCACATCATCCTCTCCCCACGCTTCGTTATGATTTGGTAGGGGACACCCCACAATTCAACGTATTTGAGAAAGTAAAATGATGGGGTATCGGTTGGCTAAATTCATCATGTACGGGATAAATCAGGTACATCCCACCTGTTCCCCCCAAGGTATCTTTAGCCGTAGGCAAATATTTGATAGAAGTCAGCTTGAGCCAGACCATAGAGAGGTTTCTCTTCAGGCTAAGCAGATTATGTAGCGCAGAATGTAAGAGCCGATTGGCTGCAAAACGCTGGATAGCTTCGGTAGATTGAGGACCTTGTGTTAATTCGGTGTAAAGAGCAACTAGCTCATCCACTTGCTCTAATTATGATTCAACCAGGAACCATTCACTATCAGCCGTTTTATCGAAGAGGGCAGGTTCACGACGGCCTTTGTAAGCAACGGTAGTGGGTTCGGGGACAGTGAATGATTGTAACGTTGCCCACGTTGTTTGCGAAAAGTGCTCAACTCGGCCATTGAGCAACGCCTTACGTTTAAACCATTGATGTTCGGTAATACGGTGAACCTTTGCGCGTTTACCGAGATCGGCCGGTACGGCTTGAGAAGTGTACTCCTTCATCTTTTGCTGCAAGGTAAAGGTCTAGCCTGTGCCAGGAGGACCAAAATAGATCATATTCATCGGTGAATGTAGCTGGGGGGCTAAGTCGGTATGTTCGGTACTGGCTAGTAATATATTGTCAGACACTTCTTCTTTTTTTAATTCATTATCACGTGCACGGAGTAATTCATAGAGATGCCAAATAGCCATATTGACATAATAAGGGTCTACGCCGGGAGATTGTGCCTGCATAGCTTGTTTAAGTTCTTAATTTTTCTGTAACCAATTATCGGTCAGTGACAACCCCAGATGGAAATATTCATTTAGAAAACCAGCCGCGTAGTTAAAAGCATTCTCGTATACAGTACTGCAGCAGGTTTCAGGTGAAAAGGTAGCAAATACACGATTTCGTAAACTCCAATACATACGTTTAAGCTGTCCCGACTCTTTAGCCTGCTACAATGCATCGCCCACGTAATGGTAGGTAGACTCGTTCGGTTGCTGACTAATACGCTGTGTGAGATCCCTGAGGAATGGCAGACTTTCTTGATATTCTGCCAAAGAGGAAACACCCTGACGAATGCTGGCAATACCATTATCACGCTCATACCAAAGTCGCTTCACTAAATCATCTGTTTCAGGATCTGTAAAATTACTTGGCACTTAGGCTTGATGATAACTTTAAAACGAGTTTGATTTGGCATCAAGTTATCGTGATTTTTTATAACTTTACTCTCTGTTCTTTATCGGTTCTTACCGAAAAAGTATGTTTAATTGTTTTAATTTCAATATGATAAAAATAAACCCGCCCCCATCATTTACTTATCAATACACTATCGGATTATATTGATGGTGTATTTTAGAAAGTTTATATAATCCTATGGTTTAATGTTATCTATTCTGCTGTAATTAATTAACGCCTTTCTCAGTCTTGGGTGAAAATTATATCAATATACTATACAATTAAAAAGCAAAGGAGATTATGTATGGATACAGTGGAAGAGCTAAAGGGAACCTATTTTTTTAATGGAATGATTAATTTGAACGCAGGAGAAATTTTTTCTATATTTTTTTGAGGAGGCTCAGAAAAAGCTTGGTGCGGAAGATATTATAGCTTTGGCAATGATTACACTAGGCCAACCTCTCCAAACCACGCGTGCTAAACCAGTTGGAGCGACCAAAGGAACATCAGTATTAAGTGCTAATCTTTGAATTTGGTTAAATATTAAAGTGAACCGCTGGCCTACTCTCACTACCGAGAGTATAAAAAAAATGAGGTTTAGCTATGTTAATAATCTAGGAACCTTCGCTGGACGCTGAATACCGATATTAGGTATAGCATTCATAATGAATGATGTGACTCAAATCGCATGGAAAACAACTCAACAATATAACTTGATTGTAAAAGAAGGTGACAGATTATGGTAAAAGATAGCATACAAGACGCAGTATTCTTATGGTACGAAAAGCACTACAACGTTAAACCCCTTCTTTCAAAAGCAAGCCGCAAGTCACTCTCGATACTAGCCTTTCAACAGGTAAATATTCTTAGGCCAGAGAGACCGGTGACGAGATCATGAATGACTATTTTAAACGTTTTAACGTCCAGAGTAGTGAGTTTGAATTTTTACTATACTGGCCTTATGATAAAGGATTATTACCCAATTTTCTAAGACCTTTATCTCAATAGGTCCCTGAGATCTCTCCAAAACCTTTAACGGTTCGTATGTTGGTGGAATCAGCGAAAGCTGGACGCTGGCTTTTTAAATGAGTTAATGATAGCGACAATCAGTACTACATAAATTTGAAATTACGATAATAGTCAATTCGCTGTGCATAACGATCGATCAGGCAGCTATAATTTGTCGAGAAAAAAGCATAGCTTTCTTTCTCGTAAACATAGGCTTCCATCAAACAATCAGCACTGACAGAATTCTGCCAGTTTTTTTGAGAAACCGCTAATTTTTTTCTGAGAATACTATAATGAGTAACGTATTTCTGTTGTGATTCGATTCTTTTATTTAACTCGTTAAATGTTGAATGGAGTTCTTTTCTTATTATATTATAATTATTATAAAGACAGTTATTGATAGCTGAAGATATAGTCGTTGATGAATAACAGT
>Ga0157363_1001419_pt1 | contig 19947 bp, 5 predicted proteins | sample AttsexASBM1_FD_111477 | JGI IMG/M metagenome (GOLD analysis project Ga0157363, IMG submission 111477) | Fungus gardens microbial communities from leaf cutter ant in Ribeirão Preto, State of São Paulo, Brazil - Atta sexdens ASBM1 | ecosystem: Host-associated > Fungi > Mycelium > Unclassified ... | reverse complement strand
GCACGCACGCACGCACGCACGCACGCACACACACGTGTATACATATAATACATATATATCTATTACAAATTTCAAAGACAGCAACAGTAATATGTTGCACTTGACAAAGCGTATTTGAGTTCACACGGGAAGAAAAAATTATATAACTATACATAAAACATCCATTATATTATTGAATGAAATTATCAACTAAGCTCTTAATCATAGATCCTCTACATTTCACAAATCAGTCATTTGCGCGTGTGAAAACAGCGATGGTAATCGTGACAATATAATAATTAACAGTGACATTCACGATTCCGATATAATACCATTTCTCTGCACGTTATATACTATACATTTCTTAAACAATGTTGTATACATGTGTGCACATACGTATACATAGCATACACTCTTAGAAAATATATATTCTGAGCGTAATATATATCGGTCGCATTTTAATCCGATGCAAAGTTCCTGAGTTAATATTTGTTCTATAAAAAATTCACATCGTGTGTTCGAGAATAACATACACAAAATTTAATCAAAATCATTAATAATTTCGGATAAGGCCATGTTTATGTAATCAAAACGATTCGTAAACATAATCGCTTACCTCCCTAGGCTAGTACTACACATACTCCTCACTATTCGCTAATAGCAAAGATCGCTTGTATCTTCGCGGATAATAGTCTTTCAGGCATAACTGACGCCAATAGAAAATCATATCGCTTTCTTCGCTATGTCTTCGTCTATCACACGTGGCAGTGTTCCTCTTCTCGAGCTTTACAACGTGGTTTTCCTCTTCTATGAACTTAATGTTTTAAGGCTCTTATATGTCCAACAGTTAATTATTATATATAATCATTAAGCAACATATTGTGTATAGAGAAAAAGAAGCCTACAAGAATATCTCGCATACAGACACTTTGAAGAAAGTTGTGATTTTCAAAAAATTTCCTATTTCTTGACTAATATTTTATTTCTCTCTCTTTTAGAGCAAAAAAAAGTGAACTAATCACGGAAATATCAGAGAGATTTCGATTAGAGCACATAAAAAAAATGATTTTTTTTATAAGCAGGCTCATCAAGGGCTACAGGAAATTTTTTAAAGACCTTGAAAAATGATATGCAAATTTTAAAGATAGATGAAATAATTATAATATTTTCAAAGTGTATTTAATTATAGCATTTCCAAAATGTATTTAAGTTTGCGGGAAGAAAAATATATAATTTATCTCAGAGGATTTAATATCATTAATAAAAAATTATCATAATTAAACAAATCCTTCTCTAAATTTCAAGGATAATCCATTAGCTTAATTTTTTTATTTATAGTATAAATTAGTTATTTATTAATTATTATTTCTTATTATTTTTAGGCACTATATATAAAAAGGAAAATAGTAGCAAGCAAGAGCAGGTGTATTTCTATAGCGAACTCTTACAATACGTAGATCATGCTGGCTACAAGTGGAAAAGTAACTTTGTGTTGAAAAGAGAAATTAAAAGGAAATTAAATAACGATTCGAAACAATATCGTAGACACTTTGTATTATTATAATATCAATAATTTTTATCATTATGCATAAATCGATCCCACACAAACACTTAAATTTAACTTGAACTAAGATTCATAAAATCGTTGTATGTGACTCATCGAAGATTGTACAAAATTACACATTATTGATTTTATACATTTGCACAGATTTTCATGCGAATATTTATAAGCATTCAGATTGCATTATCGGATTGATATTCTTACGATAACGATTTGTTTCGAATTGAACGCCATTTCACTACGATAGAATCAAAGCATTGAAACAAGATGTTATATTGAATTAAGATTTTATACAGTTGGGCATTACGGAAAGAAGAACCGATTGAAGCAATCGGGTGATAAAGAATAAAGTACGACTCATGCTGCTATTTCTACTAAACTAAATTCCGTAAAATCAAAGAGAAAAAAAAATTAATATTTTCATGGATTTAGAAATTGAGTTCAGAGATTAAGGAGTTGCGTTAAATTTCAACGCTCAATCCAATAGTGTAAGAAAAAATATATGTATACATATACACATTTAAAAGTGTACATATTTTTATTATTTACATATATATATAGAATTTAAAAATATTAATGTATTTTTCCCAATTTGAGTCTACACACGACAGAAAAATACTATTTACATATATAGAGAATTTCATGTTGCTGAAAGCATTATATTCCTACGTATACCTTCTTTATACTTTTCATGAATTTTTTAATAATTTTGGTAAATTATTTATGTAATTTTTTTATTATTACGTATAAGAGAAAGAAATTATGTACATCTATATGTACAAGGACTCTTTATATGAAAAATTAATTCTTGGTTAAATAAGTTAGTTTCATATAAGACTCTTATAATGTGTGAACGAAAGATATCATAGACAAGGCTCAATAATTTTTGAGTTATGGTATAAAACTTGTGCTCATAAAGCACCTTTGATACACTATAGATAAAAAAATTATTCATTATACTTTATGTCTATGACATCTTTTTTTCATCACATTATAAGCTATATTATATGTGAAAATTAAATCATTTCATCAGAACTCAATAATTAATATTTTACAAATAAAAATATGAATCTGTAAAATTTAATCGCTTCCAAAGCATTTTATTTTACTTAAAAATGCTACGTGATAAAAAAGATAGAAAACGAAAAAAATGTGAATGTAAATTAATAGTTTCTTAAACTATTTCCTTCATCAGATATAAACTGTATAGTAATCTTAAGAAATGGGAAAAAAAATAAAAATGTCCATAAAACAAAGCAGAGTTTTGCGTTGTCGTAGTGGTAAGGGACTTGATTATTTAAAGAAAAATACGTCTGTTTAGCTAATAATTATTACAAAATACACGTAGATAAAGGAGGCAATCCTAGAGATTGAAGTTAAAAAAAATATGTATGTATATAACATAAATCTATAACTTGATTTAATTCCAAATTCTATAGTGCAGATAAATTCTTTACATGTATATAAATATTGGTTTGTTCGGAATTCATAGTGTTCAATCGATATTGTCATCGATTCTTAGCGATCATCATTTTTTTAAATACTGTTTATACATGTATTTTATAATATTACCATTCAGAAAAATATAAAGCATAAGCAGTAAGCGCGAATTGTACTTTTTTATAATCACAATAAAGTATGTATATAAACATTTTTTTTACTATCATTATATATTTATATATATTTTTTAATGTAAATGTGTGTGTGTGTGTGTGTGTGTGTGTGTGTGTGTGTGTGTGTGTGTTTAAAATCACAGTAAAGATCACAAGGCAATATAAGCAAATTCAAAATTTACTTCTATTTTTGTGTATCATAGTCTTAAAAGACAAAAAGTCCTGAGTATCATTTCAAAGCAAAAGCATCAAAATTGTTGAATTTGTACTCGTTTAATGACGTTCAAAAGATGTAAAATAAGAAAGAGCATTTTCGGCATTTAATATTTTTTTTTTTACTATTGCCAGTGTAAAAATATTGCATAGTTTAAAAAGATATATGCTACTTATATGGATATCGATAAAAGCATCACACATAATTTTCTTATTTCAAACCAATTTTTTCTGGAAGATACAAAATGTCTTACCAAATTATCTATTATCGAAAAAAATCATTATAAAAAAGTATTATTTTGTATAAACACATTACTTTAAAACTTTTCTCAAATTTCACTACAAATTTTTAGAACAATCCAATATTTTATATGTAAAAAAAAAATATATATACATATATTTATATATATGTACACGTAAAATATATATGTAAATATATATGTAAATATACAATACATATATACATATGTAATATGTGCATATATATATACATGTAAATTAAAAGATCTCATCACTCCGACATTGACGGAGGAGGTGGTGGTGGAGGCGGCGGAGGTGGTGGTCCACTCGGCAGGGGAGGAGGTGACGGTGGTGGATGAAGAGGCGGTGGAGGCAACAATTGTGTATCTTCCTGCCGGGTGGACGCAGCCGATTGTACGATATTTTGATTCTGATAAAGTTGATTTGGGAGTAATGATGGCGGTGGCACCGACGTATTGATGGTACCGTCCGGCGTCATTATTAGATTATTTCCTGTCGGATACATCGAGTATTGGGATTGTTGATGAAATTGTTGATAGTACTGCTGATAGGCGGGATCGTATACGTACCCGGTGGGTGTATTAAATATTGATGTATGATAATTAGTATAAAAATAAGAATCTATGCCCTGGTCAGCTTGACCAGTCCCTCTCGCGTATCCGCCGACATCGCCGCGAATAGCCGGGGGATGATGGGAATTATAAGGGGCTTGATGATGTTGATGACCGCGATTACCGTGGCTACCGCGGCCATTACCATAAATCTCCCGCTGGTAGTGACCACCAGCGTTACCGCGCTGACCGGCAACTGCATGATGTAGTGGTGGTCCGCGACCGCCGTGATGCTGACGGACGCCTCTTCCACGTACCTTATTATTGCTGCCGGAGTTATAGTGTCTGCCATTCTGCCGTTCTCCGGGTCGGTGGCCCTGGCCATAACCCGTTGCAGGTATCATCACTGCTTGCTTCTTCGTGGGAAGGCCACTGCTGCCCGAGCTGTCGCCGATCATCTCGACTCGCTCGCGTTTCCGACTCGTAGTTTCGTTCGCGGATGATTCAGAAAGCTGCAGATACGAGGATCCGCTTGAGCCGTTCGATGACGACGATGGCGGCGGCTGCGACTGCGCGGAACTCCTCGAGATGCCGAGATCAGTACGTATCTTGATTTTTAATGGACCTTGCATCGGTGGCTGTGCAGGAGATGAACTTGGTACACTATCGGTACCCTTGAGTCGTTCCTTGGGAATCTTGATTTTTAGGACCGTGCTCTGTGCCGATATAGTTTTGTCCGACGTACCGGGACCTCCGCCGATCACAGTCGGCGATGCTTCCATGCCAAGATTCAGTTTGTCCTTAGGAATTGTAATTTTAATGGGCGCCGCCGCTGGCGTCTCCTCGCTTTTTTCCTTGTCTTTTTTCTCACGATGTTTCTCTTTACCCTTTCCCTTGTGTTTATGCTTATTATGCTTATTATCCTTACTCTTGTCCTTGCGTTTGTGTTTTTCTTTCTTTTTCTTCTTTTCACTCTTATGATGCTCCGACCGTTTCTCTTCGACTGGAGGAACAATCGTTACCGTGGAAGCTGCTGGCACTGCCAATTCCACCATATTATTATTACTTGGCAGCGTCATCGATACATTATCGGAGAGAACACTGATATCTACGGTCGAAGCTATCGGCGAAAAATTATCGCTCGCTATCGACAAACACTGGGTCGTCACTGGTAATTGATCCATCAACGAATGTTGAATAGACTGTAGCCGATGCTGCTGTTGCTGCAATTGTTCTTGATGCACCTTTTGAGTAGGTAATTGGCTAGGTTGTTGCAGTCCCTGCAATAGTGAAGGCATCGGCGCCAGTGTCTCCTGGAGCAAAGCGCTTATACTCTGCGCAGACTTGATCGGCGATGTGTACTCGAGTTTCGTCTGCGAGTGCGTTTGAGAATGCGTTGGTTCCAAAGCTCTATGTCCTGATGGTTCATTCTTTGTATAATGCTCTGGAAATTCCTTTTTCGCGCGATGCTCCGGGGGCTCTTTTACTACGTTGAGGTCCATACCATTAGTTAGTGTATTGACGTTGAACGAGACTTTATGCTGCGACATCGTGTTGAAACGAGGCTGATCCGACTCGAATGGTTTGATGAGTTCCGGCGGTTTCATATCATTAATGAAGGATGATGCGCTACTGTTTCTTCCGTTTGACGACGGATTGTCACGTATCGGTTGGATCAGATCGGGTACGCGACCGAGCATTTTCATTGCCTCCAAACTGGTTGTATCTTCCGTCTTAGTTTCTGTTTTCATTACTACCTTTTCGTTCTCACTGATACTCGATGCACGGGTCCTCTTATGTGCGGATACCGCGCCCTCGTTGGAAGATGGTCGTTTTATCGTTGATGAGTCTTGCAAACTCGGGGAACTCGCGAAAGGTGACACGCGTTCCTTCATCTTTGTGGCTGCAGAAGGTGGCGTCTTTTGTTTCGATTTAGGCCTTGCGCTTTGCGCGTGTGATTCTCTGGTCACACTAGGAGGCTCTGGGCTGAATAGTGATCTGTGTTTACCAGGTGGTGTGTGCAGATTGCTCTGTTGAACATCGACGGAATTCCTCTCAACGAATTCCTCGTGGATTTGGTGGACATTTGATCGTGATCGCTTCTCCGACTTTATATCATCCACATTGTTCAATGTGCTTAGGCAAGACTGGGAATTACCATTTTTAATAGTATCTTTCAGAATCTGAGATACACCCAGTGCACTATGCTGACTATACATCTGCGTCTTAATGGAGGCGGGCTTCTGTGACGTGCTTGGCGATGTGCCCTGCGGCAGAGCATTCTGGCTAGTAGTAGTTGTTGCATGCTTCATTTCACCTGTGAATGAGCTGCTTTTGTCTTGTTGCTGTTGATTATACTTGGCATGATGCTGTTTCTGCTGTGCGTTCATCAGATACGGTATGTCCGCCTGCTTTGGCGGCAATGGTTTTTCGATTAACTTCCGCACCTCCTCACATCTCTGCTCCAACGTCTCTGCTTTTCGTCGTTGATTCTCCATTCTATTCATATCTGCATATTTGGCAGATTTAAGTCTTGGATCCTCCCCTCGGTACAATCTCTTATCGTGCGCCTGATGCTTGCTATCGAGTGCATTCAATCTATGTCCGCTGTGATTATTACTCATCTTTTCCTGTAAACTACTATGCGAGGATGCAGAATCCTGCACGACACCACTGTCCGACCTATGAGGCACGGATTCGGACGAGGAACTATCTAAATTGGCGTGAGAATGCGAGTGTGTTATACCGCTTGTGCTGGCCACACCAGCATTGTGTTCTCTTGACAATCGTTGCCTATTGGGATCGCGATTAGGTTGATTACCAGTAGAGTGTCTCTGCACTGGTTGACCGACTTTCATATCCGGCCGATGATGATGATTATGATGAAGACCAGTGCCCTTCTGCACAGATGGCATTTGGTGCTTGTTCGGCATATTTGCATTCGATACTGGTTTATGATGATGTGAATGGTAGGTCTTGTTAGGATCAGTGATATGGCACCCAATAACGGCAGCTGCTTTCTCTCGCTCTAAACGCTCTCGTTCTTTCTTCTCACGATATTCTCGATAATCTATTGCAGTTGCTCTTGATGGACCTGCAATAGCTCCAGTTTTCTTCTCATCTTGCTTCTCCTGTTGCGCATGATGAGAACGACTCGAATGAGCAACAATAGCAGTGACGGCAGCACTATCCATGGTATGATGAGAGCGACTCGAATGAGCAGCGGTGACAGAGGCAGTTGCGGCGTCTGTCGCATGATGAGAACGACTTGAATGAGCAACGGCACCATCAGTCGTATGATGAGAGCGACTCGAATGGGCAGTAACACCAGTCGTGGAGGTAGAAACGGTACCATCTGCCGCATGATGAGAACGACTCGAATGGGCAGCAGTGGCAGCAGCAGCACCTGCGGTGCCTTCCGCTGCATGATGAGAGCGACTCGAATGAGCGGCCGCGGCACCTTCCACTGCATGATGAGAACGATTCAAATGAGCAACAACGGCAGCAGCAGCACCATCCAATGTTGCTGGAGATTGTATTCTACGCGGCTCGGTATCCTAAGAAAAAAGATACGAGTTAGAATTCATGTAAGAAGAAAAACAATGCGAAAATATAATCATATTCGTATGTGCGAGTTACTTACAAATGGCGAATTCGGTAGACTCGGATGATGAATACTTGGACTTTGATTCGCGGAAATGATCATAATTTTTCTTTTCAATCTCGATGGACACTTATCAAATATATGAAGAAATTCGTCTGTGAGTTCTTGAAGTAAATCCGCTGTTACAGTTCTATCTACGTACCAAAACCATTGCCTTCCTTCAGTACTTTGTGGTATCTGTGTATGGAAACGAATAAATAATTATTAAAAATGTATCAATAAATGTTAATGATTACAGAGAATCAAGATAGATATAAATCAATCTGAACAACAAAGACATGTGACATAAATTATTTTATAACTTTTATACTAAGATTATTATTGCATATATACTAAGATTATACTAAGATTATACTAAGATTATACTAAGATTATTATACTAAGATTATTAGCATTCTGCAATTTGCGACTTTTGCGCAAATGTTTAAAAGATATATACTTCTCTTACCTCCCAATTGGACCATTTACACGCGAGGTGTATGCAAAAACATGCGACAACTGTCGGCTTATATTGTAGACACATTGTAGTTAAGTGTAGGCTGCAAAAGAAAAAAAAAATCATATAAAAACCTGCATTGAGCACATTAAAACAAGCTTTCGTCATTTAATGATTTTAAATGTTAATTTACATGTTAACAGAAATCATAGTATAGAAAAATGGCAATACAATCCGTGGAACAAATTAAAACAGTGACTTATTACTATTTTTACACAGAGATATGCAAAACAAATGTTTTCCAATATCATCGTTTGTAAAAAAGCAAAATTATTTTTGTAATTATTATTTTAAATATTATATTTTTTAAATATTATATTCTAGAAAAAAAATGAAAATCTCATTCTTTTCCTGATATTTGTATATAATTTCGCTTTTGTCCAATATATTTTGGAAATTATATCTGTGAAACTCCTAGTTCGATTATCATTTATGTCTTGGTATTTCACAAAAAAATAATAAAATGCAGAAAGTGCTAATACATAATAATGTAAAAGCAATGAACACTTACCTGTTAGATGCCATAAAGTATGAAGTCTGAGCTAAGTCCTTACTCGCTAAAATATAAAGATATTATTTTAATTCAGCATAACGATTTTGTACTAATATAGGGTTAACAAATATCACAATAGCGAAAAGAGGACAATTCCTATAGAAAATGCAAAGATAGACACATATAAAAGAAAAATTAAAATTTCGTAAACTGAAATTTTAATCATGTATATCTTCTTCATTCCCTTATAATAAAATGTATGTTCAATATTTGTTTTACTCTTATTCTAACTTTACATAACAGAATAAATTCAATTCTTAACATACACTGAAAAGAATGTTACATCAAATTTTATTAAATTTTATTAAAACAAGAATATGACATATTTATATCATTAATAATCTTATGTGTGAATTAACAAAATTATTTTTAATTGAAATAATGTTGCTATAACATAATTTTTTTCAGTGTATTAATTGATGTTAAAAAAAATTTTTATAAAATTATATTTTTATGATATATTAACTCTCTTAAGCAATTTCCTTGTTACTCAAAATTTCTTTATAAAATTGGAAATATAATTTGAACATTGTATTCTACTTCGGAACTACAAATTAAAATTCAAAACATAAAAATAGAATAGTTATTGCACATTTTATTAAAAAGAGAAAAGACAGAGGATCAAAGATGAAGTTGATGTAGGACGTGTCCTCTTAAAATAGTGTTTTGATAACCCTAAATTTCAATTGATATATTAATGATACAAGAACCTAACCTGTACCTTTCACTAATTGACAACATCTAACAACATGAGTGTGTGGATGGTCAATAGCAACATCAAATCCTAATGTTTGTAAGAGGACATTTTCGTTGAATACCAGGTCTTGCGCCTGTTCGAGAAATTGCTACAAGTAATAATACAGCATTAACCATATAATAGAATAAATAAAAAGAACATCTTTTATAAATTGTTAACTGTCAGAATAAGCTCACCACAAGTGTAGATTTTATCTACATTTACCTCAGACCTAATGTCAGGTGGAGGTTGATCTCTGTGGAGGCACATGTGTGCCATTTTGATGACATGTTCTAATTTTCTTGGTTGTTCCTCTACTTTTGCTGCTAAAAAGATTGCTGCCACTGCAATAGCATTCCTGTGGAAGTGCGTCAGCGAATGAAACACATAAAATCGGTGCATGTAGACTATAGCTGTATTGATGCATAATTGAGACCTGATTTTTATTTATATTTTATTAAGGAAAATACTTTTCTTACAAATATTCATAAAAATTTAAAATATTTAGAATTAGTTAAGAATAAGGAATACATTTTTGCACATATATTTTCCAATTATATTGAGTCTAGAAATAAAACGTCATTAATTTTCAAGAATATTCTCTTATTGCAGAAGTATTATGATATAAATATTATAAGTTTATTATCCATAAAATTTTATCCATAAAATCAATACAATTGCAAAATACATGTACAAAATATATACATGTACAGAAAAGTATTTCTTCAAATATATAAAAACCTTATATCTTCCATGATTTTAAAAAGGAGACATTATTGCAATCTTTGTATAGTATGAACGAATTATTAAATATTGTATAAACAGATGCAAGAAACAAATTCAATACATTGGACTATTATATATCACATGTAATGTAAATAATTCTATTTACACTAACAGGATTACCGCAGAAAATGAATTTAAAAATTTCTGACTTTTCCAGATGAAAATGGAAAATTTTTCATGACCAATATAAAATATCTAAATTTTAACATCCAGAATAAAGTATTGTAAGAAAGCTAGCCTATTATTATTAAAAACAATACAAAAGAAGTTTAATAGCATAATAAAATTTTGGATGCAAATTTAAATCAACAAAAAATAAATTAGTATTGAAAAAAAAAAGAATACAGTTGTGAGGAAAAAAAGGCGATCAAATAAAAATAAATAAAATATAAATTTTAATTATTTTATTAAAATCATTTAAAATGCGCAAGTTTTGAACGTATTTGATATAAACGTCAGATATAATATTTAAAAAATTATAACAATTATTTAGAATAGCAGTTTAAAAGAATTGAAAAAAAAAAATTAAAAATTTCAAAATTTCAGACTTTTTTACATTTTCTCCTGATTTTTCCCGATTTTCCCGGTTTTCCAGGTCTGTGGCAATCCTGATAAAGGAATGTGATTAAAAACTATATAGCAAAATATTTTTAATTGGTCAAGTATTTACCACAAAACTGTTCTTTGTACAAAATTATACATATAATATAATCATTGAGCAATGATAAAACATTTTGATAATAAAATGTTGAAACATGCTGCTATTAAATACTTAGTGTATTCAGTATTATACATAACTAGGTACTGAAAGGATAATCTGACTTAATAAAATCCAGAAAAATGTGCATGCTGTTACCCGCAGTACTATCTGTGTAGACATAATAAAGAAAAAAAGCAGCCTTTTGTCAAATTATAAGAACAAAGTGATTTAATACAAAGGAAAGGAATTTTTTTCGAGTACTTTTAAAGTAAAGACAACAATCAAAAGATAACAAAAGATCTAAATTGCAATTACTTTAAAATTATTTCTTAGAATTAAATTAAATGGTAAGATCAGAAAATAGAGAGAAGGGACAATAGTTTTTATATATAAAATAATTTATTTAAATTTTATTTTCAATTTACAGTCATGTGGGAAAGTCGATTCAATGAATTCGGCTGATTTAAACAATTCTTCTTACTTCTTCTTAAGGTTTAGTACTGTAAGATACAAGTATTGAAATGTAATAAAATATATACTTCATCTGCATTGTTAAAAAGAGAAATTCAAAAAATGAAAATATTAACATATAACAAATTTGTTAGCTAAAATAAAAAAATAAAGCAGAAACTTGTAATATTACGTGAAAGGGATTGATGTAAAATTTCTGAAAGTAAAAGTCTAAGTAAAATGAAGAATACAAAGTAAATTGTCCACATATGACTACAAAGATAGTGCTGGATTAAAACTTAAATGCGCACTTTTGCAGTTCCTAAAACAAATATATTTAAAATCTATAAAGTATTCTTGTTTAATTGTACATAACACCGAAATACAAATAAATGAAAATGATTAGCAAAAATTACAAGATGCACACGCGAAATCTATAAATTAGGTTCCGGACATTTAATCTTTTTTTTTTTTCAAATGTTCTCATTCTGTCCTCCAATGTATCCCGTTAATCGATGGTCCTTGTCCAAGTACACACACATGTGTTCTGAGCAACACTTACATGTTGCTTCAGGTACCACATTCCAAATCAGCCAAGTCTCGCGCACGAGGAATTACCAAGGAATCCTCTCGTTGTGGGAATTACCAAATATCATTTACGGTACCTGTGATATATGGGATTCCAATATGGTGAATCCTCCGTTTCCAGCACGTAACCCAATTGTACAGGGCGGAATAAGAGACGCGTTAATCGACATCGTGACTGTCCGTGTCTTGAAGAACGGATTTTCGCGGATATTTTGACATTCGTCAGCGGTTGCGAATGCTCGATAAAGCGAAAAGATCAAGAGGCAGAAAGAGAAGGGGAGGAAGGGGAGAAGGGGGGCGGCGATCTAGAAACGTGAAGAACGCGACTAAACGCCTTAACATGCGCGTATTGCGTACGATAAAAGGATACACAACAAGCCGTTGTCCCATGTCCTGGATAAAGTTGGCCGCTTGCTGCCGATAGCTCAGCTCCTTGTCCGCATCGATGCCGCATCTTCTGCTCGGCGTGTTTGCAAGCTGTTCCCTCGTGAAATACCATCTTTCGTCAGCCGCCATTTATATGTACACACGATTCACCCGTAAATTACGGGCCGTATAATCCGTAAACGATACACACTCTTGACGGGATTGTCGCGTGGTTAGAACAATCCAAAAGTGGGGAGGTAGAGAGCTGAGGGACGAAGTGAGAAGCGGCACTTGGTGCACACTCGCTCGAGTCACGTCCGCCACTGCGGCTAAAGTCACGCCGCCTCGTTCTCGTACAATTGCGTACAATCTCGAAAATGGCGCCGTAGGCGCGAGTGACGCAACGCGATTTACGCGATGCGACGAGAAGCGAGATTTCTTAAATGTCGCGACAAAAAAAAGATCTAAGACGTCCTCTCGCGTGTCACGTGTCACACGGACACGCGTCCCATGCGTCGGAAGGCGCGGATGGAGTCTCAAAAGTTAACCACTCACGGGCTGGAACAGGTTACCTGAAATAATGAGTCGATGACTCGCCACTCTCGTCAGTCGCTGTTCTCCGCGCGACTGCACGCTTGCGAAGAAACGCGTGCAGCGTCGTCCCGTTAACGTCGGCCGAAGTCGGACATCGTCGACGAATGTTCATGTATAAGGGAGCGTTGTTTATTCTCAGCTGATTATCATTCCCGTTAATACGCAGAACAATCGTCCACAAGAACAAGTCGTCACAACTTCTGGCGTATCTCGTGGAGACGATGCATTGTCATTGAGTTTGGCCGAGCGTTCGAACGTTTCACGAAAAATCTCTCCCTCACGATAGTGATCCGATAATTTGATGCTAAAACGATCACGGTGCATTAAGTACATCGGTCGCGTCACACGTTGCGTAACATGCGTGGCCGAACCGCGTCGTCGTAACCACGTTGAAACCTTCACCTTCTCTTGCTTTCAAGAAATTCACGTCTTCGCAAAACATGCACCGTACACCTCCACCGACGTTAGGTCGCCTCGCCTCCGGAGGCCAGCCAGCGCGACCGCGTCGCACAGCGCACTCACGTCTCACGTAGCGCGCTTTAGCGCCGTGCCTGTAGACTCTTTCACTTCGATCACGGAATGATATGCTAAAGTCTATTCTACAATTGCATTAGCGTAGTTGCAAGAGGTTGTATTTATAAGGGGCTTCGCACAATAAAGCTGAAAACACAATAAAAGCAATAGACATAATAAAGGCAATAGGAACAGGGAATAAGAAATTTCAACTTATTAGAAACCATGAATAATAGAATGGACGCTTTCTGATAGGTTGAAATCTTTTATTTCCTGTTCCTATTGCCTGTGCTTTTTATTGTGTTTCCAGCTTAAAAGGCCTACATAAGTCGCAGAACGCAGTACGCATTTGCCACAGCCAATCAGAAGCATCAATGATACTAATAACAGCTTTTCATTGGCTCGCAAATGCGTCTGCGTTCTGCGTTTGCGATTTATGTAGATGTCTTTAAAAGAAACAGAAAACAGGAATAATGATACCAACTTATCAGAAACCGTGTATTCCGATTTTCGATAGGTTGAAATCTTTATTTTTTATTCCTAATTCCTTATTCCTTTTATTATGGCTGCATCTTAAGGCTGCATCTTAAGGATTCACACCTTGACGAAAAAACAGAAAGTGAAAAAGCGGAAACCAATCGGAACTCGCAATAGTAGTAGGCAATACATTTCGCTTGTTTGCTTCTGACTTTCCGCGAGTTCTGATTGGTTCCTGCTTTACCGCTTTCCGTTTTTCCGTCAAGGTATGAACCCGGCCTAAGAATTTCAACCTATCAGAAATCATGTATTGCGGAATATATAGTTTCTGATAGATTGAAATTCTTATTCTCTGTTCTCTGTTCCTTTTATTGCGCGATGTTCCTAAGAATTTTTATCAATGGCCTAGTTTCCACTGAGGGTTTAATCCGGATCAGAATGTAAAAATCAATCAACTACAGTCCAGTATTCCCCTATTACAGTCGAACGACAGGGGAATGCTCGACTGTAGTTGGTTAGAACTTACATTCTGATCCGGTTTAAACCCTTGATGGAAATCACTGATGCCCATTTTCAATGTATATTAATTTTAATCTCGGTTCAATTTATTCTTCGTCTTGTTATAATCTGTAGAACCAGAAAAAGACAAAGAGTAAATTGAACCGAGATTAAAATTAATCTGCGTTAGTGGAAACGGGCCTAATTAGTCAATTCTTAGGGTACATATGCATAAAGAAAATTATCCAATCACATTTCTCCTATATGGATAATTTTCTTTATGCATACATTTATGCAGCTATACAAGCTTATGTGGATATACTCTTACAACTACAATCACTTACAATTACGCATATGCAATTATAGAATGGGCTTAATAATTGTTTAGTTTACCTCGTGCACTTGATACACGTCTAACTAGTAATTTTCTATTAAATTATTTTTATTTCAGCAATGTATTCAAAAACTAATGTACTAAATTGATACAATAGACATCAAAATGATTAATAAATACACATATCGTATATATTTACACGTACCATCGAAATTAAAATCATTTAGAAAATTACTAGTTAATATCCATAAAGTGAAGTGTATGACAAATGCTCATGATCCAATTGCGCCAAGCCAATCACAGCGCTAAAAAAAAAATAATCTTAAATTCCCTATCGCTATGATTGACAGTGGACAATTACATCGCTCCCTATCAAGTGCACTTAGATGTGAACTAGGTCAATGTGTATCCGGAGTAAACCTCGATGTTCATGATGCTAGAAATCGGTCCGAGAACAAAAAAAAATTAACAAATCACATTTGAACAATTTGATCACATAACCATTGCAATTGATCAATTTTTTCTTTATCTGAGGTTTCGGACCGATTTCTAACATCGTGGACACAATACTTAAGGTCGGAATCAGACTACGCATTGAAGAATGAGATTGAAGATTAAAAGATTAAATTTTGACTAATCAGAACAAAAGGAGCCAAAATTTCTTTATCTTCATTGATGAAATTTCAATCTTTAATCTTTAATCTCAATCTTCAATGCATAGTCTGATTCCAGCCTTATACTGCGCATTGGAGATGATGGCCCCAATTCTTGAAAAGCAGGAAATACTATATGCGTTATATACTAGCACATTCTTAATTTCTTATATGCAATACTTTTCAAGAATAGGGGCTGAAGTCTGGGCTATCATGGAACAAAGTTGGAATGGATTTCGATCGGAATGATTTCGTTTTCCCCAGAAAACACAATAGAAATCTAGAATAATTGAGTAATTCCGATCGAAATCCATTTCAACTTTTTGAACAACTTCCAATTTTTTGAACAAACAATTTTTTGAATTGCTTTAACGCATTTACTATCATTTTTCCGCATTGTGTGAACATAGTGCACAAAATTGGCGTGATGGAAAAGTGCGGAAAAGGGCACACTGAAATCGCACGTAATGCATCATTGTTTTTTTGATCTTGGTACATATTTATGCTCAGATTTTGCTTCATTCGTTTCGACATTACGCAATTCCATCAAATTATTTTAACCTCTTAAAATACGACGGTTTATTACAAGAACAATGACGCACTCTCTATTCCGTAACATCAAATGAGGAATAGCGCTGAGTATTTCAATGACACATTCTCTATTCCGTAGTCTTATTCCGCATTGTATGATTTCACCCTTAGATGGTCCGTATTCAGAACGCGCTTACAACTAGAGATTATGGCTGTGTTCGCTTTGGCATGCACAATGCTTTAGTCCGGATCTATAATAGAGCCTCAAGCCACAAGAAATTGATCAATTGTATGCATAGAAAATGAATATTAGTATAGTAATTGAATGCATAGAAAATAATTGATTGTGATTCATCCATTCCTTATGGCTTAAGGCTCAAAAATCTATTGTAGATCTGAAATAAGTCCGGATCTACAATAGATTTTTCATAAATTTCCACCGTGTTTCGAGCACATTTCAGACTTCGAATTTGGTCTCCTTAGTTCCTATTATCCTTTTCTATTCCTCCGTGATGAAATACAGAAGAAGAACAGAAAGGAGACGTTCCGATATTTATTAGAGTGAGAATACCATTGCATGTAGTGCAGAAATGCGGAAATGCGGAAACGCGTAAAGATGCTTTTTCATGCTAACGCTCATTTTCGGCATTAAAATAAATTACGTGATCAAAATTGTAAATTCGCATAAATTATTATTAAAACTGTATGAAGAATGGAGTATTTTTCATGTAAAATTGATATGACCTACCTGCAAACTGCGAGAACGATGTCGTGGAACAAAAGCGATATCTCGATCGAATTAATTCAGATGATCACTTTTGAATATGTTTTTTGACAATCTCGTCCATACAAGTTTGGTCTCCTTATGGCTTTTGTACATAGAATGCGGTAACGTTTACCGTGCGGCGGAAATTGACGCGACAGCCAATCAACATCTTGCTTACTCGGAAGTAATAGATATACAATTTTCACTGCGCGATAAAAGTTGAATTCAATTCAATGTTCTGTGTGCAGGAATTATTAGTCTCTATCTTCCATGAAAATAACGCAGAATAACGCTGATTAGTTGTTTCTATGATTCTTTATTCCGCAGTTGTCATTAGCTGCGTTCGATAATGCAAATCTGAGGCGTCAGAGTGCTTTTATATTATAACAATGTCATGTGCACTGTAGAAAAAGAGCATTGCTGAACGCAGCTTTTCGCACTGTGTGATTTCATCATTAGTTTAGTTTTCACTGAGAATTTTAATCGGATCAGAATGTAAAGCTGGCTTTTCATATAGCACTCAGCGTCAGCAATTCGTTGCTATTGTTAAAAATTTTACATGGGATGATGCACTTACGAAACAAAATACTTTTGTCGCATCTCATTGAAGTTCAATCGAACGAACAATGAGCAGCATAGAATTCGAAGCTAAGAAAATCTGTAATATTTGTAAGTAATAAAAAATGAAAACTTTGAGTACATTTACAATGAATACATACAATAAGTACATTTTTATTAAATTTTGAAGTAATAAGAATATTCTAAATTCTAGATAATTACCTGAAATGGTTGTCCTAATTGTAACAGTTGCCATGTAGACTGTGGTCAGTCTCGCTACAAACGCTTTGAAGTGTTTGCTAACCAATTAGAAAAAAGAATTTTACGAACTGACCAATTAAAAAACGCTTCAAAGCGTTTGCAACATCGCGTTAACTGTACCCATAATCACAAGTATTCATCTTTTTCTATATTAATTTTCATATTAATTTTCGAGCTGAACAAATAAAAAACACATATTTGAGGTTAAACTTTAATACATATGCTATTGCCAATATTCCTTTTCAGGTGCAGCAAATACAGTGGAAGCAATGAAAAATTTGCGTCACGTAACATATTTGCATGCATGAAAAAGCAGCTTTAAGAACCAACCAATTACAGTCGAGCATTCCCCTGTTCGATTCTCCGTACAATAAAAGGAACAGGCAACAGAAAACAGAGAATAAGAATTTCAACCTATCAGAAATCATGTATTGTAGAATACACAGTTTCTGATAGGTTGAAAGTCCTATTCTCTGTTCCCTGTTCCTTTAATACTATTTGCTAATATTCGATTCGAGCGTTAAAATAGGTCACTTAATCAAAATTGACGAATACTAAGCATCAATTTTGATCACGTGACTTGTTTTAACGCTGAAAATGAGCGTCGAGCGTCAGCATGAAAAAATAGCCTTATTGTGCGAAGCTCCTTACAGGGAAATACTCGACTGTAGTTGGTTAATTCTTACATTCTGATCCGATTTAAGCCTTCGGTGGAAACTAAACCATTGATCATTTTTTCACTTTAACCTGTCCGCGTTCCTTCAATATTGCAATTGCTGCAAATGTGCAAATCCGATAGAACAAAATAAAGGACATAAAGTTCGAAACGAAACAAAACAAAGCAAACATCTTTTATCATTAGAACGGAAACTTACCCAAAGATTATTCCGATAAATTCGATTTTGCTTCTATCTATTGTCTAGGATTAATTACGAATAGGAGAAAGCAAAAACAGACTCTTAATATAATACAAGGTATTGCAAAGTAAAGAAACTATAAATAGTATAATTCATAACACATTTTGTTCGTTGAAGTATAACCGTATTTTTTTTAAAACGTCTTGAAGCCAAATTGAGAATTGATACTCTCATACTTACTTTTAAAGATTTTATACTAATTGACTCCATGCATTTATCTTTTAGAAACAAGGCATGTTTCGGATACCAAAGTCTACAATGCCTGTATCAACTGCAACAGTAATTACGAAACGTTCCAAACAGGCTCAAAGTTGTCTCTATGCATCCTATGAATGTACACAATCTAGTTTGGAAGGATATTCATATTGCGCCAAGCATATTCTCGAAGATTCCAGTGCACCTTACAAACAATGTGCATTTGTATACAATACTAATGGAAGAAAGTGTCAGAATCCAGCCCCAAAATTGGATAGAAGAGATGTCTCGTAAATAATAATAATTTTCTCTTTCTTGTTGTATTTCATAAATTTATGAAACCATTCTTTTTAGAGAAATTAATAACTATATATCTATCTCTTGTAGATACTGTGGTGAACATTCTAGAAAAGCACAAATTGCCCGGATCAAATCAACTTCACGGCGTTCTTTGCCAGAAACACCTGAGATGTTGCTGCTTAATTTAAGCCATTATGTCAAGCCAGTTGATTCTGCTGCTGAAGATACAGAAGAGGAGAAACGAAAAGTGAAAGCTTTAGATCCTTTCAGTAAGCATTCTAATATAATTGTAACATCAAATTCTTATATAATTTTATTTGCAATGTTTAATTACCTTGATTTTAATTAATTAATTATTATTATAATTAATATTATTAATTGTTTAATTAATATTATAATTAATATTATTTAAAAGATTTTGTTGTTAAGAAGATATTTCTATTGTGTATTTAACATTAAATTTAGAATTTGTAAATTTTTGCTTGTTCATTTGTAAATTTGCATATTGATAAAAGTTTTTGCAAATTAGAATATCAAGTTATTATTTTCAGCCGAAGTTGATGCTTACAGAATAAATGCAAGTGGAAGTGACATCTTAGATTACGCCAGTTCGTCAGAAAGTGACGTTGAACCTACAGTCGTCACTGACACCTTGAGAGGAGTTCATCTCGATGATAGTGATAATGAAAGTTTACACAGTCCACAAGAGGATCCCCTGAAGTAAGTGTGCTCTATAACTCCACTCTGTGTGTGTGTGTGTGTGTGTGTGTGTGTGTGTGTGTGTGTGTGTGTGTGTGTGTGTGTGTGTGTGTGTGCGCGCGTGTGTGTGTGCG
>Ga0157363_1001417_pt1 | contig 19958 bp, 7 predicted proteins | sample AttsexASBM1_FD_111477 | JGI IMG/M metagenome (GOLD analysis project Ga0157363, IMG submission 111477) | Fungus gardens microbial communities from leaf cutter ant in Ribeirão Preto, State of São Paulo, Brazil - Atta sexdens ASBM1 | ecosystem: Host-associated > Fungi > Mycelium > Unclassified ... | reverse complement strand
TTTATTGAATGTTATTCATGCTGCATATTCCTTAACACGGATATTACACAGACTTACACGGGATCCATACTGGTGGCTGTGAATCCTTACAAAGAAGTGGACTTCTATACGAATGTGAGTATAATTATTTAATTTTAGCGAAATCATGTTAATTCTTCATTTGCAATCTGGATCGTTTTTGGAAAGGGGGAGGGAGGAGGATCGTTAGAAGGGAAATTTTACTCACAAATTTCGTTCTATTTTTAATTCAAATTTTAATTTTTAAATAAAAATTTTAAATAAACATTTAAGTTAAACAACTATTCGGTAACTAGAAACCTTAAAAAAAAATCTTGAATTTTTTTTTTGAAAGCTTAGTAACAGTAAAAAAACTTGGGCTGGACAAAGAACTTAGATCACAGACGGAGGGTTAAATTAAAGAGCGTAAAGAAAAGAGGAAAGAAAAGGGAAAAATTTGATATATTGTATTTTTTTAATTGAGTGCTTTCTATTTGATAACACAATTGATATAAACATTATTCTTGACCTTTACTGATTAAGTTAGAACGATATTTATATTACCAAATAGAAAGCATTCATTATTATAATATTTTAAATTACTCTCTCTTTGAGTATATTACTTTTAATATTGTGTCATGTTGAAAGCAATATAAAATAAATGGAATTTTATTAGAATTAAAATATATTTATATCTATTATACAAATCATAACAATAATTGCTTATTTAGTTAAGACTTATTTAATTATATAAGTCATAATTATACAATAATTATATTACTTATTTAATTAAGAATATCTATTTAGATATCGTTAGAATTGAGTAAGTTAAATATTACATAAATACAAAAATTAAAATATAAAATATTACGCAAAATTCTGAGAGGAAAAATTAAAAATAGAATTTAGATATTGATGTGACGTAGATACGATACTTCTTGCAATTTTTAGAGATTATTTATTTGAGATATTTATTTGAGATGAACGGAGAAGAAACATTTCCATTCAAGTAAGGTATACAAATCCGATACAATGAATGAGTATTATCGATACGAAGTGATCGATAGGGTGGGCTCGATAGATCGCTTGTGCGTACAAAATACGCCGCGCTTCCTGCGGCTGACAAAAACCGGAAACACCAGCAAGGAATAATAAATATCAGGCATAATGCGTGATGTCGCTTTGTGAAGCAAGGTGAAAAAAGAGCCGCTAAATGCTATACACGTCGATTTTCTGGATGGAGATGAAAGATTAATAGCAAATTCGAGATACAAATGCGGACTAGCGCACATTAAACCGTAATATATAAATTGAAAAATGCTTATTCAATATAAATATTAAACCACGAAATTCTCAATACATTTTATTGTGGCTATAATAATTATTATTAAAATTTTATTGTGTTTGTTTTGTAAAATATATGTAGGGCGTTTTATCATTCAAGACGTTAGCATTTTAAAAAGCTGTGATATTTCAGAAGAGTGTGAGTTCGAAACTCATACAGTTTTATTGTTATTACATTAAATAATAAATTTTAAATCTTGATTTAAAAAATCATTCCTCGTTCATTGGCTTTCTATTTTTGCTTATTGTTCTTACATATTACGAGCTAAGTAATTATATATTGTATATATTTATAATTATTAGCAATTTCATTTTTACACTGAGATTAAAGTATTCAATGACTTTAATATGTACCAGTAGTGTGTTCAATCAAATTTGCTATAAAAATGCTGTCTCGGATCTTTCGACATCTCGTTGAACGCATTTCTTACACGCGGCTGCTCTTGCTAAAACGCGCATTGCGAAAACAAGAAGTAACTGCAGTTCGTTTAGCAGTCTCTCAAATGCATGATAATACGACGTTAGCAACGAAATTACACAACATTCAATGAAATTTTCACTTTATTACTTTGTCGGTACTTTGTAATAAAGATACTAATTACGTTTAAGTCATTCAACTATACATTTGCAAATATCAAACAGAAAAAAAGTAAGCACAATGTGTGGTGTTAAATTTAACGGAGAATTTGAAAGGATAAAACTTATCATAATTTTTCACAATGTATGAACTCAAACAAAATTCTTGAAAAGGAATAATAGAACCAATTGTATATTTGCAAAAATAAAATTTCTATTTCAACAGAATTATTACAAAGATTTTTCAAATGTCATCATTTACTATATATTTTCTAGCATATATTTTCTAATTAAGTTTCTAATTAAGTTTTATGAAGTTTCTTCTTTTAAAAAATTCTCTTAAAATCATTTTAAAACGGACTTCATCTAAAATTAATTGAAGAACATAATAATCTGAAACTTAGGTCACCATTTTGAAATATTCGTTTATTCGTAGCTCAAAAATTATAACTTTGATATTCTCAATAAAAATTTGATATTTTCGTGGAAAAATTAATTTTAAATTGACAAGCTGTTGTAAAAAATAGTACACAAGAAGAAAGATACATTGTATACAAGTGTACATATATTGTTGGCTGAGTTTATGAGTTTCCCTCGGACCCTAATCGACGATGAATTTCCTCGTCGCATGTATACGTGCAATTTGCATACTCGTGCAAAATTATCATGTTTGTGGCGGACGAGTTTTTCCGAGAATGGCTTCACAAATCCGCAAAATGCACCGCGGCAGGACGCTTTTATCGTATTGATCCTCGGTTTGAAAACAGGAAACGGAAGCCACAACGTGTTTATAATGCGTCGAGATAACTCGCGAAACGGCGAGCGTTACTCTTCTTCGACAACGGTTTTTCTAGGTCACGCTGATGAAACAAAACTCGAGCGATAGCACGCTCGACTTAATTTTTGACAGGATGATAATGTTAACAATTATGTTAATTGGGATGCTCATATACATAGACTTGATTCATTCGTGCAGAAATGTATCGCGAGACCTTTATCGACGAGCTTTTGCTGATATTTGCGATCGAGGGTGAACGAGATAAATTTCTGCTCGTTCACCATTTATCGGGTAAAACACTAAGTGCATATACTCGATAATATAGAGCAGTGTCGTTTCCTTTTCCCGCCACCGGTGCAGCTATTTTCGGGTGCACGTAATGCGCGACGGCTTTGCTCCCTTGCATGTCGCAGACTCATCGTCAATAGTTATATGTCTCGAATATGTCTCCGGGACGAATTATTTTTGGGTACCGAACAGCAATTCCGAGCAGATCCAGAATGGAGAAAGGAAAAGAATTTAATGTTACAGAGACAATAAATTTCACAAAAATTTAACAGTAAATTGAAAATCTAAAAAATTCAAAGCTTATTATTTAAAAAAAAAACTTTGATAATATTTCTCGGGAAATTTCATCGGAATTTTCAGTTCATTTTTATCAAAACTATTCTTTCGGCAACTTTATTTTTAGTTTGTCAAAGTGGTATATAAATTTCATTTAACTTTTAAATTTTTTTTTAACTTTAGATAAATTTTTAAAAGTTTTACTTTGATATTTAAACGTATTGATTCTTTTTATGCTCATGGATTTTATCTTTTGTTGTATTAAACTTAACAGTCAAAAAACTTTATACATTTCTGTAAAATTGAAACATAATGCTCCAATTATTTTTAATAAGAAAACAACAAAACTGTTAAAAATCTGAAAAAATGTTTGATATTATTATTTCATGTTATTATATTAATATCATATTATATTATTATTAAATTGTTATTACTACACTATGTACTTAGGCGAAGATTAGTTTTTTGCAAATAGTTTTGATACTTCTTTTCAACGAAATGAGAAGAAAGCTATAGATTCCGCCCCATGAATGGGTTTTATATTAAGCTAACAAATAATAGAAGCCTCTTCAAATTTTTGAAAGAATTCTTCAAATATTATTCTGTGCAGCCGCGCGTTTATACGACACGGAAAGCATCGAGCGGCGGTGCATGCGACCGTAAATTGAATTGGACGGTGAGAATTGCCAGAGTTAGAGTGCAGCGATAAAATTTACTTTGTCTCGTGTTTGGGAACGAACTGGCTCTCTAAAGGCTTATACATTTTATTGCATTTCCTCTGCTTCTCCCTCTACAATGTACGCAACCTTTGAACAGGATTTTTTAATAAGAGGGTACCGTATATTCTCGCGATGTTCAGAAAACTTTCGAGCCTCCCTCAAACTGACAAGTTGCAATAAAATTTTAATAAGAAGTCATCAACGGTGTTTTTATTACCACATTTTTAACAATTTTTTTAGTATTCAAATTACTTTTCGGAAACACAATAATTTGGAAACTATTATCGCATATGACGCAATCCATGCGCGAACTAATTTGTGCGAAACGAAAAAAAACTGATTGTTGAGGTAAATTCACGTGACTGCGGTACATTAACCTCGTGCACACATTTGTGAAAATTTGCGTGCTACGGTATCATGCGTGATTTGCGAAGGTCAGCTGGGGTACCGCCGACCGAGGACTCCTGCCGGGACTAGAAGGAAGAGGGTGGCACGCAGTGGTGGTGCACGCCCCGCGTTATTGATCGCGCCGAAGCATGCGGATCGGATTCGGGACTCGGCGTGGTCGCCTCGGGAGCCGCCAATTCCGCACATTTCTACCGGATACTCTTGCTGGATCCTCGCCAGAACGATCACGATCCACGTGCGAATCGCGATTGAATTACCAACGAGTAGTAATATACGGGAAACAGCTACATTCGCGTTATCCAAATTCGTTATAAATCTGACCTCTATTTCGAGAAAATAAATTTTCCAAGCTAATTACGTGAAAAGCTTTTCTTAAAATTATCGACGAAGAAAATTAATGTAAAAATATGTTGTAATTATTAATTATTATACAAACAATTAATTATTATGAAATAACGATGTTGTATATCATTTATTTGCTATAATAACGACACAATTAAAATAAAAAACAAAAGTTTTTCAAAAAATAAGTTTAATATGTTAAATCATTAAAATTTTGTAATATTTAAAATGTAATTTTGATGTAATAATTGATTATAAAGAAATAAAAGGATGTTTTATATCTTTTTATCTTTATATTTCCGTTTTTTTTTGCAAGCAACTAAAATAATAATAATTTTTAAGTTGTGTTGTAGCAAATGAGCGACATATAGTGTTTTAAAATGTTAAACATGTATTAGATTATTTTAACCTTATCGTTAGATGTTCATAGAAACATCCGAGATAAAAAGTCACTCTTATATAAAAGAGAAACAAAGAAATAGCAACCTTAATTAACTAATCCAATTTTTTAATTCACTTATTAATCCGCTACGCTCATTTTTTGTACACTTCCAAGCTAAGAATAATTCGATTTTGACATCACACTGTTACATTCATTTGACACATGTCTCTCTGAAGAATAAATCTAACTCTGTGAAGAGTGAAATCTCACACTCTTAAAGAATTGAAAATTGAGCCATTCTTTGTTAAGATTGGTTTAATTTTCACTCTTTAAAAAGAGCTTTCATTCCAAAGAATTTATGAGTAGCGATGTATGATATCATTTTGTTGATCATAAGTAAGCAAATATACTCGAATTGTTGTCGAAGTAAATGATTGGTACTTCCATAGTAAACCCACAATCAAGTCGTTCAAATATTTGCCGGTATTAATGGCTAGGAAATACGAAAGACTTGTGTGAAACTTTATCGGTTTTTAAATCAATTATTTTACTTATTGGAATACGATTATGCGAATTATTATTTATTTACTAGATAATAATCATTCCATACAAGATTCCATACAAATACATCTTTTCCTTTTTTTATCAAAATTGAAAATTATTTGCGATATTTTATTCTTCGCGATGTATATAAAATAGTAATAAACGCAAGGAAAAAATTGACAGTTTTTTTATGATTGCTTAATATATCGGATAACCGTAATTCGATTTGAACCAATCGATTGGATGTTCCGAATATCACGGTGATGGTTTAATAACCAATCTTGCTGTAATCGAGGGGGTTAACATCACAAATAAGTCGATTCGTTTCCGATCTCCAGACTCGGATCTCGGAATACCCATCTATTGCAAATATTTCTTCGTAAAGAGAGATCACAAATAGTCCTTCTCTATATCAGGATAAACGGAAATTGACGTTAATCAATCCATGTATTTCGTCGCGAGTTTAACGCTCGATTTGTGTAATGAAAGCGGGATGAAAAATCATCGTAGTTTCTATCAAAGCACGATGACACGTGTTCAATTCCCTCACAGACGATACTGATCGATGGACGTGACCCACTAACGAAATAGAACGAAGAATCGACATCCCTTTGCAACACCACCGATGTTGACAACGCTGTGTAACAGCGGGAAGCTTAAACTAATAAAGAAAGAAAAAAAAAGCAACACTGATTTTAGTAGTGGAAGTTGGCTGTGGATTATTTTTGAGATAAAAATTGGTATTTTTATCCAAGATATTTAACAGATGCAATTAATCGAATAAGTTGATTTAATTTATTTGATCTTATTACTTAGGCTTTAATTTCATTTAAATGGAGTAATGACTTACAATTTTAAATGTAGAACTGTAGATATAGTTACGAATTATTATTTAAAAAATTATTTTGTTATTACTTCGTTTATTATAGCATTGCTATGTGTCATAGAAACAGGAAAAATTAGCTATAAATGACAAAATTGTAATTATAAATACTTTGTATTCAGTTCCAAAATCTAATTATGGATATATGTATTTGGCATTATCTTAGTGCGTTTAAATTATAAACAAATAACGATAATTAGTACAGCTGATAAACACGAAAATTTAAAGTAAAAATAAAAGTAAGTATTTTGATCTAAAAATATAAATTATCTGTGAGACATTCTAAATAAATATTGGACATAAAAATGACATTTTTCTATTTGCAAATATTAAAATTATTTATTTTTGGATGGTTAAATACTCTGAAACTTTAGAAGCCAATTATAAGTTCAAAACTTTTAACATTAAGCAGCTTAGAGTGAAGATACGATGTTGAACAGCGCAGTATTATATAATGCGACATGTATTTATACATGGATGCAGTCGACTTTTTTTCAAAAAGAAGCAACGAGAAGTGTCGAAACTTCCGGCGCGTTGCTTTGAAGGCGTCCTTTCACACTTATTTTTATATCCCTAGCTTGTTTTCTTAAGGTTTTCCGACTACGCTTGGTTTATCTCGGGCAACCCATGCTCTACAAATGTACCTTGAGATAATTTCCTTCCAAAATAACTTTTTAAGGTTACATTGAAGCGTCTTAAATCATTCTGTAGCAATATTAATATTCAGAACGTCAATTTATTAAAATTATTGATTTACCATATAAATATGTTAACAGCACAAATTAATCTTAGCTTTTAAGTTAATAACGTAATTACATCGATTTAATTAATTTTTTTACATAAAGTATTAGATAAGAAAAAGAATTCTAAAATTAGTACTTTAAAGATATATTTGAATTGGATTTGAATGTTTGTAATTATGCATTTGTTAAAACAATTTATATATTTGTTTTTCGGAATTAGGTATTGTTGCTTAGATGCTAACCTAGTCTTGATTTTAATTTAACAGACGTTTATCAGGAAAAATACAGTGCGTCACGTTAATCTAATAATATTTCCATTTTAAAAGTACATAAAATAAAAAAATAAGTACAATAAAATTAAATCCTTTCAGAAAATTTAATTAAGAATAATTTAATTAAGAATTTGTAGTGTACTTTTAGTACGTATGTTTGTTTTTTTGTCGTGTAAAGATGGTAACTTAATAAAGGTCTATAATGTTATTAGCTTTCAAAATTTATTTTTTGTACAGAAATGAAGTTAAAGCGCTGGAGAAATTGCTACATAATAGCTACATAATAAAAATTATAATATTACTTCTGAAGCTAGAAATAATTTATTAAGTCGCGTCTTCGCTGATTTTTACGAGTCAATTTGTACTAAAAATAATCTTTCTGTCATCGAGAGGTCGTTTTGTTACGGTACTATGTATTTTCCTGTTATCACACGGCGGCAATTTCAGCCGAGTGCATTTCATCCATTTGTAACGGGCGTCGAGGCGCATTCTCGCTGCCTGATGCTCGGCGGCCCGACGCAAAACTGGGTTGCACTACTTCGGCTGCGAGACTAACGGCCGAGAGCGACAACCCAGGCGGAGAGCGGCGTTTTGCAGAGCTTGTATGCTTGTGTATATACCCGCGTCCCGAGGGAGAAGGCTAAACGAAGAGAGCCACGGTGGAACTCGGTCATCGTCGGCGGTGCACGCGCTTATCGGGTGTCGTCGCTGATTAATCGGGTTACCGGAGTTGATGCGCTACATTCATGCTCATATTTTCAAACCTCCGGCCGGATTAGCCAGGATTATCGCGGCGTTATCGCGCACGAAGGTCTTGATGTGGCTATATTCTCTTTACTCATGTTAAAGGCAACTTATGAAAAAAATTCTTGGCACACCCTTTTACACTTTATGTTACATCTAATCATCACTGTAATATAAATAGTAACTCTGTAATAAGGCCATGAATAATTTTGTCAAAATCCTATGAGAGAGAAAGATACACATAATTTCTCTCTGTATATACTTTCACTTTAACACAAACTGTTTCACTTTATATCCAATATTTATAGTCGGATCTTATATTTAAGATTGTATTAAAATATCATAAGCCAATCACAGAGCAATATTAGCATCTTAGGATACATTACTTAAGATCTTAAAATAAGAACTGTCTACATATTGGTTTATAAATATCGGACTATGAATAATTTTAATTAAGATTATAGAGTGAAATACACAAGTATAAATTTGAATGAGATAATGTATACATAGGAAGAAATTGCACCCAAGGAGAAATGATAATGGAATCGACATTGAATCGAAATCATTAAATCGATGTTGATTCGACATCGATTTCATTGTCATTTCTCACGCAAGTATATGTTTTTCGTAAAGAAGTGCCTTTTAAAAAAGTTCGCTTGTGGTCGAACTGAGGTACAAAGTTTTTAAGTAAACAATGCGATTTAAAAATATTGAATATTAAAAAAGCTACACGATTTACGAATTATCTCCATGTCTTGATACGTCATTAAAAATCAATGACATTTTGTGACGTGTCAGATTACTTTTCGCCTTAATGAAGGCAATTGCAACGTTTATGAAACATGACGTTTATTTTGAAAAAGATATTCTTTAAAACGAAACAATAGGTCTGTTTTTTATTACTGTACTCTGAACCGGTACAATAAGTTGAAATGAAACAAACGTATATTTGTTTCATTTCAATATTGCCCTGTATGTATCAGTTTAGAAAGTGCAGCAATAAAAAACATACCTAATGTTTAAATAAATATAAAAGAATTCTTTTTTATGTAAAGAATGTATACGTAAATGTTAACATTTTATAGTTACAAAAGATTGTATCTTATATTTTTTAGAAAGAATGAACATTTTATGTAATATAAAATATCTTGCTGTATGAAATTATTCTGTATTTCACCAAAAATGTATAAACTTTACAAACTTCTAATGTGAGAATTAACAACACTGCGCAACGCTTTGCTGACTTTCTTTGGAGCATCCGTCAGCCTTTTATCTGCGTCCGTGAGTTCTTCATAAAGCTCTCTCCATTTTAGTACAATAAACTAAGTTCACTTTTCGTTTTTGGGGCAAGAATGCTGTTCGCGAATCGAGGCTTTTAAGATCATCTATTCTCACGAGCAAAGTTATAGTAAAAAGGAGCGGCGGCGGCACCTCGTTAACGACCGGAACCTGTTTCATCGAAAAGGGCGTCTTCCTCGTCTTTTCGCAGGAGTACGTGAATCGATACCACGGCCAGAAGATGGGCGCCTTGGAGCCACATGTGTTCGCCCTGGCGGAGGCGGCATACAAATCCTTACAGGACACCGTGAGCAACCAGTCCTGTGTGATATCGGGAGAGAGTGGCGCTGGCAAGACCGAGACCACCAAGTTCATCCTACAGTACCTATGCTCGGTTACTAGTAACGTCGATACGTGGGTGGAACAGCAAATTCTAGAGGCCAACACCATCCTCGAGGCATTTGGTAATTATCCGTTAATTACATCCAGGTTCCAAATTATGTTTGTAATTTTGTGATTATATATTTTCCGGATATCTCTCTCCCATTCTCTGTACACAAATTTGTTAGAAAATATTTGCTAATGAAATCTTCTGCTTTGGCTCAAATCATTGGAATGAATTTTGCCATTTAATCAGATTAAATTAATCTAATAGCAATTCCGATAATGAAATATTTCCTCAATCGCTGTAACAAAACTTGAATGACATGATTAGACTGATTATAAAGTAATTTATAATCCTAGTCTGTTTAACCCAAAATAATTAACTTTCTTACTAATTTTATTTAAAAATTATTTTCTTTGATATTTGGTAACTTCATTTGTTGTAAGATCTTTTTTTAAAAATTATTTATTTCTTAATTTGTAGAACTTGTTCATATTGATCATATTGATCTATATGATCAGTAAAGTAAATTCATAAAGTAAATCAGAGTAAATTTTTTTTAACAGATCAGCACAGTTAACGAATTTAGTTAATAATTGTGAGAAATTATATTATGTAACTTAAAATTATGTAAAATTATGAAAAACATTTGTTACAAACAATTTTTTATAACGTATAGATAAAGAAAATGTCTGGATCTACTAAAATCATGAATAGTGATTATGATTAAATATATGTTAATCTTAAACTTAGATTATAAATATCTGAAAATATGTTGTATCAAAAAATTGGAGATTTTTTAAATTTGTTTTTTAAATTGAATAATTATGTCTGTCGTCGATATTTCTGATAAAATTGATCTCAAGATCGAGGAGTCTAAGTCGCAACCTGCGAAAATACGTCAGAATTTAAGATTCGGTACAGAACTATTAGATGTCAGAAAAGGAACTGGGCTAAAAATGAATTGAGTATCGCTAGGAACAACTTATCTTCTTCAAAATTGGATTACGGTAATAGACTGTTAAAGAATCGATGTTTCAACCGAAGTGAAGATAAACGGAGACGATAAAGTGGATCCTTATCGTGCGTTCAGAAGTAAACAAGCGATTCATTAATCGTAATCTAGGTGCGAACAACTCAGGTGTTAAATACAGTGACGAAGGGAAATGAAGTGGGTCACGAAGCAAAAAGATTTTATGAATAAAACACATCAGACAGCGTCGTTCATTCACCTGCATGAGAGAGAGATAATGATTTCTTTTTTAAATCTTACTTATTTCATTTATCTTCGTCACAGAGTTTTATCCATGTTTCGCATTTAAATAAACTTGAGAAAATCTCGCTCCTCCTATTCTGCATATGTCTCGAGGAATATTTAACAAATATATTTCCTCTTAAAAATGCATTATAAAAGAATTAAAAAAAATCTTTAATGCAGTAATATTGTAAAACTTTTAAAATTTTAAACTCTTATTAATCTTAGAATGCTATCGATATGTAAATTTTATATAGTAAACGAAGTCATTGAACGCTAATTTATGCCTTCAGTGATCATTAGGGAAATCCAATCATACTAAAAGTTAGAACGAAAGAAGACGAGCTTTAAAAAATTCTATCCGTTGTATATTTTGTATTCCTTGATGATCTGTACAAAATTATAACAGAAAACAGTGATTTCAAATTTTAAAAATAATTTTGTTTTATATTATTTTATTATGTATTATATATTTTATTTAAAGGAGGAGACATATATCAATTGGACTACACACTCTATGTTATTTTAAGATTTTAATAGCGTGCTCATTCTTTTTTCTCTTTTAAGTCAATATTTAAATTATTTAGATGTTTATAAAGATCTCGATTATAAATATTTTGTGATTAAAAGTGAGAAATGTATAAAAAACTTGTGTTACATTATTTAAGAGTGACTTATTTTCTAATTTCTTATACAATTTACGTGTCGATAATAATATTGTTTTTCAATCACTTAATATTGATAACGTTTTAGAATTGGTAATAATAAATTTAGTTTTTGAATTTTTCTCAATATTCAAATTAGAACGATGAGAAAGTTTAACGAGAGAAATTTTATTCTCGTTAAAACAGGCAACGCGAAAACTGTACGGAATGACAACAGTTCGCGCTTTGGCAAGTTTATGCAAGTGTGTTTCGACAACAAGTGGATGATCAAGGGATGTATCATCCAAGACTACCTGCTGGAGCAGAGTCGTATCACCTTTCAGAGCCCCGGGGAACGCAATTACCACGTGTTCTATCAGCTGGTCGAGGCCGGCACGAGGGATAAGGAATTTGCGGAGCAATATAAGTTAAGGCCAGCCAGCCACTACAAATATCTCAATCAGTCCGGCTGCGTGAAGATCGACGGAATTTCCGACTCTAAGAAGCTCGATTCTCTCAGACTCGCCTTTAATGTGCTTCAGGTATTTCTCTGCTGAGAAAGAGAATTTTGCACTCCTATTATTGTCGAATAATTATTATTCGTCTTCGTGCAGATCGCGCCGGAAATGTGCGAAGGCATCTTCCGAGTTCTATCGGCCATCCTGTGGCTCGGAAACTTGAGCTTCGAGGATGTCGATGGCGAGAGATGCGAGTTATCGAAGGAGGATGGGAATATAGTCGACACGGTTGCGCCGCTGTTGGGTCTTCAGGTGGAGGATCTCACCAAGGTGGTGCTGATACGACAGATAAACGTTCGCGGTAATATCACGGAAATTCCACTGAAGGTGCAAGAGGCCAGGGAGAATAGGCACGCGATGGCAAAGGCACTCTACTCTCGCACTTTCGCTTGGCTTATCAACCACATCAACAACTGCACGAACCCAGGTCAGGATATCTCGCGATTCCTTGGGGTTCTCGATATCTTCGGATTCGAGAATTTTACGCTGAATAGCTTTGAGCAACTCTGCATCAACTACACGAACGAGAAGCTGCACAAGTTTTTCAATCACTACGTCTTTGCATTGGAGCAGGAACTCGTAAGTTTATTCCAGTGCTCAGAATTTTTATGTGATCAAACAATTCGTATGAAAAACTGCACAAGTTTTTGAAATCTAAAGTTACCAAAGTTTAAAAGCAGTTCCTAGACGCACAATATATTGTACAATTATTTTGTATAACTGTTTGTTGATAAGCAATTCAAAACAAAGTCTAAAGACTCAATGTGACCTTCAGATGATCAATAATATTGAATTAACTAATATTAAATATTTTATATTGATTATCTATTTGATTATCTATTCATTATCTATTTAAGGGACGCTTAAAAATTTCGAATATCTCGAATTATTCAATTTGTTACATCTAATTTTAGGTAAAACAAATAAAATGAAACAAATAAAAGTAGCTTTTTTCATTCAAACTTTCTTTAATGTTCTAATTAGAATGATTTAAGAGAGAATTTAATGCTCGAATATTTTTATTTTAAATTTTCTAAATTAAGTTTACTTTAATTTGAGCCTTAAAACTTATTTTATCCCTCACTTTCGTACATTTTTTTGTTTTGTTGCCAAAAAGTTCTCAAATTCAGCATAAATAAATATATAAATATCAAATATATGTTTAGTATCATCAAGAAGAGATCCAGTACTCCCACATCACTTTCACTGATAACACTATGTGCCTGGAGCTAATTGAGAAGCCTCCGCGATGTGTTCTTAAGTTACTTACCGAGCAGTGCCATATGCCGAAAGGCTCGGATCTAGCTTATCTGACAAACCTGCACGCTGAATTTGAGAGCCATCCGTGCTACGTAAAGGGAGACGATCGACGGAAATGGGAGAAGGAATTTGGGGTCAAGCATTACGCCGGTTGCGTGACATATACTGTCGAAGGTTTCGTCGACAAGAATCGGGACGTACAGCAGGACGTATTCTTCGACTTCATGTCCAGGAGTACAAATGAATTTGTACAAGAGATCAGTGTTTATCAGGATCTATTGGGATGTACCGTCGCGCGTGCAACCGGCGGCACAACTACTACGATGTCGCGAGGAACGTCCAAGGGCAAGCCGACCCTCTGCGATTCATTCCGGCATCAGTTGCAAGCCCTAGTAGACGTTTTACAGGGGACAACGCCGTGGTACGCGCGCTGTATCAAACCGAACATGGAAAAAATGGCCAATCACTATGATGAGAAGCTCGTTATGGACCAACTCAAGTATCTTGGTATGCTCGATATCATACGCATACGCAAGGAGGGCTTCCCAATACACATGTCGTTTCATGATTTCGTTGCGAGATATCGTTGTCTAGATAAAAGCCGATCCTCACTTTCCTCTAACGAGAAGGAGGCGGTTAGATGTCTGATTAGTAAACAAGATATACCGCAAACTGAATGGCAAATTGGCCGGACAAAGGTGTTTTTGCGAAGCTATGTGCACGAGCCTCTGGAGGATTCCAGAAACCAGGTAATAACGAGGAATGCCATTGTGATACAAAAGATTTGGCGAGGATACATTAAACGACGAGGTATGATCTGCGTTTCCTATCTTTATATGTTTTCTAACTTACGCTATAATTTAAAATATTTGTTGTTTCAACAATATGATATAAAATATTAAAGGGAAAAATTATTTGTTTTAAAAAAACAATATTATAATAAGCAAAAAATGTTCTGAAGATTCTGTTCATATTTTTCAAATTTCAAGACATAAATATAATATAATTTTTAAATAAAAAATTATTCTTATTCCGAGTAAATTAGAAAAAGAAATATGACATTCAATTTTAACTTTGAAGAAATTACATTATACTTTATTTATTTGGAATAATTAATATATTTTCATTTGTTTGGAAATTGTATTGTACTAATAATGTTATTCTCTGTTCTATAGAATATAGACGTATAAGGGAGGCGACACTGAAGGTGCAGCATGCGTATCGTGGTTGGAAGTTACGAATAATGTTCATCAGGAAACGCAGGGCAGCTATAGTAATTCAGAGTCATTTGCGAGGTGTCTTTGCGAGGGAAGTAGCCGCAGCTCTACGAGAAATGCGACGAGTCGATGAGGAGATGAGAAAAAGGGAACGGTTGGAAGAGGAACGAAGACTGATGGAGGATAAGAAGGCGTTGGAAGAGAGCCAAAGGTATGGGAGATCAACTCCGTTTGAATTTCTTAATTCCCATGAACCTTGCTTGCGACGATAGTAATTCTCGTGTAAGATAACTGATAACAATGGAACCGATTAATTATGCGTGCCGATCGATTGTATGCATTAATCGTTTCCGTTTGTGTTCCTTTTATAGCGCGCAGTATGATGGTATTGCCGAGATGGAATCTGGGTAAGTCCGACGATGGAAAAGATCGTGTGACGTATATATGACGGCATACACTCGTTGCATGCTAAATATTGCGTGTACCTTAAACGCCTTATCGCTTCTTCGTTTGATATATGCATGGTTTTATGAAGACCGATTGTGAAATTAAACGCTACATAATAGAAAATCACATGTTTATAATTGATGAATTGGATAGAAGAACGGCGTAAAGCACGCGACTTTATAAATATTACATTGATATAAATTTAAATAAAATATTATAATCTTTGAACATTTAAAGAAAATGTAAAATTATCGTAGTTATAGCATATTATAAATATTATAGATTAGCTGTATGTAGCTAAAATTTATTCATTGATTGTGTATCTCTTAGCGAATTCAATTGAATGTACTAATGCATATTAAAATCGTTGTACACTAATTTAATCTGAGTAAAAATAAAATGTAAATATTTCGAATTATAGAGCACATATTTTACTTAACATTAAAATTTATCAAGGATTTTACGGTTTAATCCGTTTTTATATTTATATTAAACATATCTTTGTCAATCAATTTGTGTATAACGATGTACGTCCAACCGGATTTGCTATCTGATTTTTTTCAAGACATTATTTTATAATTTACTACATCGAATGCCTCGTTGTGGTTATCGTTACACGATAACATTACACGAAATTTACTTTGCTCGTAATACTAGCATCTGCACTTTTGGAAAAAAAACATCAATCGGTAACGACAATATAATTTTCTTTTTAATTTTGCAGAAAAGTGCAAGAAGAAATTGACGCGTTGTCACAGATGGCCGAGCAAATGAACTCGAAGATAGCTGTCACGGATTTGCAATCGGTGGATCTTGACAATCTGTTTTCCTTCCTATCTGACGTACAATCAACTAAAAGCAATCGGATTATCGAGGAAATCGGGGAACAGATGGATGAATTGGTGGAGGACCTTGACGTAGAATTAGAAAATGTTATTCAACAAGAGATGGAATTGAATGCCAAGGCCGAGTCGAAGGTCGCTTCTCCCATGAATGGGCAGGAAGTACAGTCTCCGCAGCAGCAACAGCGAATGCCGTGCTCGAATAACTTGAGTAGTAGCAAACTTGGTCAACCAAGTCTTCCGGAACCCACGGAACCACCACCGCCGCCACCACCTCCGGCGCCGCCTTTAGTTGTGAATGGCGAGTCATCAGATGACAACGGCGAGCCAATTTATGAGTCAGTGTTACCGCGAGAAGCGAATGATTCTGACAGTCCAATTCATAACGGCGGCAGTCCGAGCCAGATGATGAACGGTGAGACTTGCGGATCGCCACCACCGCCTCCACCCAGTGGTAAGATAACCAAAGAAATCGCCGCTAGTCCGCCATCTAGGCCAGAGTCCAGGAGTTCCAGCCATCATCATCCGGCTCATCATCATCATCATCAAACGATACCCCAGGCGCAACAGAACGGCCATGATCAGCTGCAGCCACAATCGCAGACGGTACAACAACTGCCGGTGGAACGTGAGCAGCGGCGCAAGACTCGTGTGGAGCGGAAACTGCAAGAGCTTGAAGACAAGAAGGAGCAGGAGAACGAGGTGACCTACCATGACATTGTAGAGTTTGCGCAGAATTATTTTAACAGTCATGAACGTTCGCCGGAGGGTACCATAATGGCTACGTTAACGAGGAAATCACGCGGGAAAAGTATCGAGTTCATTCCGAAGTACGAGATGGTCACGTACTACAAAGGATCGAGTATTCCGAACTCGCATATTCATATGTATGATCCCGACAACGTGAATGTTGCGTGTTCCGTGTTCAGGGTACGCCTGCATTAATTATAACTTGCAGAAAACTCAAAGAAAAGAATAATTATTTCTTGTAACTTTTAAGTAAATTCAATAATTCAATAATTTGAAGTTAATGATCTACAGCAATCTGACCATAAAATTGATAAATCTCCGAGATTGGAATTGCATTTAAAATTATTTAAAAACTGTAGAAAATTCTTTTCTTTCCGTTTAAAGTTTTTTTTGTTGTGTTATAAATGTTATAATTAGGATACATCATGTTATTCTTTTTTTTCAGGATTTGTGTAAGTATATTCGCGGTGAAATGAAGTTGGATCAAGAGATAGTCACGATTCAGAGTATCATCGCTTATGGGATCGAGCGGGAAGAGTTAAGAGATGAAATCTTTGTGCAATGTATGCGTCAAGCGACGAATAATCCCAACGCTGAGTGGTCAGAACGCGTGTGGCTGCTATTGTGCTTGGCGATCGTCGCCTTTCAACCGAGCAAGCTACTTTACAAGTATTTTGTCTCCTTCCTGAAAAAGAATCTTGCTCTCGAAGGCAAGCTGAGACAGTATGTGCAGTGGTGCGTAGATAATTGCAAGAACACCAAGGTATCTTGCAGGCAACATCCACCATCTACGGTGGAAATCGCTGCTATGAGACGATTGGGCACCATAGTATGCAGGTTCTTTTTCTTGGACGGAAGAACGAAGGCGATCGACGTGCATCCGATTGACACAGCTGCTGATGCTGTCGCCAAACTAGGAGAAAAGTTGGGTCTTCGATCGCTAGAAGGTTGGGCCATTTATCAAAGCAGACCGGATGGAGAGGAGCACGTGCGAGCTCACGATTATTTGTACGACGTGATTGCTGCATGGGAAATGTAAGTGTGAATGCAATTATATTCACGTAGAATTATTATACAATAATATCTATAACTGCAGGAAACAATGCAAATTGAATACGGCACAGTCGACGTTTTCGACACTACGACGCGGTAACAATACAACTTTAGGCAGCGGCGATAATCGTTTCGTCTTCAAACGAAGGTTATTCCGTAATCCAAGGGAGATCTCGCAGGATCCCGTAGAAGTTAATATGCTATACGCGCAAGCGGTCTACAATGTCGTAAAGGTATGATGCTTCATTATAACAAATAGATTGCTTCACAATTTAAGCTTTTATTTTTGGAATAAGATGGTATAATTCTGAACGAAATAAGATTTTATCCAATTTCCGAAGTTCAAGTTTGATTTTTTCCTATTTGGTTTCTTCAATATCTTTTATATAATAAGGTCACCAAATTTGAACTTCGAAAATTGAATTCAAATTTTATTTCGTTTAGAATTGTACCATGTTCAAAATTATATCCTATATGTATTTTATCTTATCCTATATGTATTTTATTTTTCTATTTATTTTTAGTGCGATGATTTTCCGGTGTCCGAGAAAGTGGCATTGCAATTGGCAGGATTGCAAGCACAAGTGTCCCTCGGCGATCCCAAGGATAATGATAGACTAGATTATTACAGCGAAGTGGATAGTTTCCTACCCTACAGAATCAGTCGGGCTCGTGGCGACGACGTTTGGGTGCCGATTATAGCGCAAGCACACCGACAATATGGTGCCGGACGCAAAGAGCTCGCTGCCAAAGTTCTGTATCTATCCTGCGTGATGCAGTATCCACTTTATGGTACAACGATGTTCAATGTAACTTACCGCGGATACTGGTCTTATGGCAACCAGTTGATTCTCGGCATCAACTGTGACGGTCTGATGTTAATCAAGCCGGATGATAAATTCGTTCTGTCCGAGTATCGTTATCAGGATGTCGAAAGCATTATGTTAGATCCGAGCGATTCATTCATCACACTCTCGTTGTTGCGACATAATCCCGATAGTTCGCACAAGTGTTTCGTTTTCGAGACGCCGCAAAAAAACGAGATTGGTAGTCTGATTGTCAGTTACTGTTCGGCACTGGCGGGTTGGATCACAGAGAATGAGGTACCCACGAAGAAACTCAAGTGTATTACTAACGAAGATCGCATCCGACTCTATCACAATCTAATCAATTGTCGGCGAACTCTAGTCGATTCGGAGATTCTCAGAAAACCGCAGGATTCCGGTGGTGGTTTTCTTCGGAATACACTTAGAAGATTATCGAAGCATCGAATAGAAAAGCTCAGGCAGGAACATGGAAGTGCCGATCACGGCGAGACTTACAAAGGTTTCCCGTATGCTTACTGGGCGTTCAGCAGACAACAGATACCGCAAAGTCTATCGAAACTGCCTGATCCCGATGAACAAGTGTCTCTAAATATCTTCCAGTTAATTTTGACGTACGCGGGACTTGGGCAAAACGGAGACACAGTACGTAGGGTCGAGGATGAGCACGTGAATCTTATACAAACCGTAATGGAACGTTGTATACGAAAAGAAAATCTACTGGGTGAATTATACCTCCAATTGATCAAGCAAACCACTGATCATCCAGATCCCAATAATCGTGTCAATCTGCGACACTGGGCATTGCTCTCGCTCGCGTGTTCCGTAATTCTACCGCCTCAAAAGACGATACGCAAATATTTGATAGCACACTTAAAACGATGCGCTAGCGATTATGTCACCGAGGAGGGTAAGTATGCGAGGTTTGCAGAAAAGTGCCTTTACAAGACTCAGGGCACTCGCAGGCGGCAATGGCCACCGAGTCGCGAGGAGATTATGTGCACTATCAATCGCCGGCCGATCTATGCCAGATTCCATTTCATGGACGGTCAATATCATGCTGTCGAATTTCATCCATCCGCGACCGCTAGAGACGTCATGGAGATCATAAAGACAAAGATAGGACTTGAGGAGACTGCTATGGGTATGCTCGATATTTTTATTTTTTATTTATATTATTTTATATCACT
>Ga0157363_1001416_pt1 | contig 19958 bp, 12 predicted proteins | sample AttsexASBM1_FD_111477 | JGI IMG/M metagenome (GOLD analysis project Ga0157363, IMG submission 111477) | Fungus gardens microbial communities from leaf cutter ant in Ribeirão Preto, State of São Paulo, Brazil - Atta sexdens ASBM1 | ecosystem: Host-associated > Fungi > Mycelium > Unclassified ... | reverse complement strand
CGTAGAAGATCGTGCGAGATAACGTCCGGATCAAAGGAAGTTCCATCTGATTAAGATCTCTGCTCTTTCGTGATAGCTCGAATCATAGCAACATGTCGGAATTTAAAGTCACGCTTCAGTTTCTTCATGTTGATAATCTATCCGCGAGTCATCTCGTAACGAGAATGTTAATTAATTCCGAACGATCCAGGCATCCTAATACGGAAAATAAATACCGAACACGCCGCCAACATTATTCGCATTCCCTATCGCAGGATTATCCCACGGTAGGCCGACGGTAGGGTCGCGAATACTCGATTTCGGTAGTTGGCTCCTATCTGGATGAGTTGGTCGGAGGGAAACGATGGACATAGATGGATCCGCGGAAAGACGTGGATCCAGCGTGGGTGTGGATGTTGCTCGCGCGGACGAGGACGGAGACGGACGGATATGACGACGTAAAGCGAGGTAGACAAGGAGCGCGTTATGAGAGGCAAATATATGGTTCCGGCATAGAAGAAGGACAAACGTGTCCCGGTTGCAGACCCGGGGAGAACAGCGAAAGAAGAGACGGCGTGGAAGAGCCGGAGTTGCGGAGGAGGAGAGAAGGCGGAGGAAGAGGTGGAGGAGGAACGGGAGAGACACAGAGGGAACTTGTTATGCTTTGAGAGATATGGCGGAGGCCCGCGGAATACATAATTTTGTAAAGACAAAAATGTTGCGGTCGTGCCTCGGCGGAGTCGCATTTTTCCTTGTTTCACGAAATGTTCAGGTTTGCCTTTCCCTCCGCCCTTCGTTCTGCCCTCTCCTTGTCCCTTCGTCATCCTCCACGCCGCTTTTTCCCTCCTCCCCCTCCACAGTTCTCTCTTTCTCCTCCTCTCCTTCGTTCCGCTGGTGTCCTCCTTGTCCGAGTTACCTCCGCGTATCATCCCTTTCTCGTTTCTCCGGTAATGCGCCGCGGAATGAGAAACGTTTTGTAAAAAATGTATCCGCATCTTCGTAGCTACGTATACTGTGTGTACCTAGCCAGCGCATATCGTGAACCGTGCAGATGTGTACCGACGGGACGTGTTGCCACATCGTTGCGCGTGTACGTGTTAACGTTGCCGTCGTCGTCGACGTGAATTCTGATGCCGGTGCGTTTGGCAATTTGCGAATTCCCAGGCCGAGATTTGTCGCTGACGCAACAAATGCGAGGAGCGACCAGGACTGAGTATTTTTTTCTCTTTTTTTTTTGTTCAAAACGCCTGAACACTCATCATTCTTTCGAATATATGCCTATAGTCAATGTTCGCTTTACAGTTGACCTACTCGTTGACTTTTCTAAGTATGCATAGCTTTTGTGTTTCTCTTACAAAAAAATCTAATTTATTTTCTTTATTATTACACTACAAAAATTACCATATCTTATAAAAATATTTTTCAATTGTTTAAAAATTTTTATGATCATAAATATTATATTAGCCAGCTATGAAAATTTGTCATTTGTACTTAAGTTTTATAACGTTTTTTAAGACGAATATCCACTGCGCACACATTCTCTATATATAGTTCCAAAGTGTATCGACTTTCCGGTTATAATTTTTCAAGTGAGATATCGGCGCGACTATAAAGAACTGAAGACTATTGTCTCGAGGACAAAATGCGGCCAATAAACGTTTGGTCACGGAAATAGGCGAGACGTGCATAACGATCTTCGAAGGAGAAATTTCCATAAACTCCCCATCTTCTCGCATCCGTGCTCGTGTCTCCTACCTCTTCGTTCTTCTTTCGTGCGCTGGCACGGGAACGTCTCCGTCCTTGCGAGTGAAGGAGCCATCGTCCTTTCTTCTTCGCGCGAGCTGTCGCTACGCACACTCGCTCTCGCTCTCGTGCATAGTTGAGATCCCTAACTGATTTTAGTGGTTTCCCTTTGACTTTTTGACGGCTTACAAGGGCCGACAGCCATTCAAATACTTCTGTAACCGCGTGCAGGGACAGTCGGCTCCATAACTAACCTCAGCCAACTCTTGAGAGGGTCAACTTTCCCTTTCCCTCTTTCCGTTCTGCTCTTACATGTCTGAAGAGTCCCACGATTGGATACGAGAAATGTAGTCTTGATAGGGAAAACCTATTGCGACAATGATTATTCGCTATTGATGGAATGCATGTAACTCATACAGCGGAAAATTTCACTTTTTGAATAACAGAGTTAAGCTTCAACAGAGATCAGTTGATTCAGTATATTCATCTAACTATCGAGTTGGTTAAGTTATACAAACAAATGTTTAAAGTCTAATTTTAATAGAATATTGTTTGTAAATTAAATATCTCAATATGTTACAATATATCAACAATATTATTTAAAACTATCAATAAATGTCAATCAAGCGTTAATCAAGCAATGATTTGAATGGTTCGAACAGACTGCGTTTGGAATCTTCGGAAAGTCGACAAACTAATGAAACGGTCAAGTGATCACAAAAGATAGGTGGGTCGCGCGTTGTTTTGATGAAGAAATAAAATTATATGTCTCTCTTTTCCTCTCTTTCTTTTTCTCGCTTACATCTCTCCGTTCAGCGCGCACCGAGGTGACTTTATCTTCGTTTTCTTTTCTCCCTTTCTGTCTTTCCTCCGCGGTTTATCCGAGTCACCGATCGCGTAGATTCTGAGAACCGGCCGAAACAATATCATAACTCGTCGGGGCCGGCAGCCATAAATAGAAACGTTTGTGCCTGATACAGGGAAAGCCGACTGCTTCGTATTCCACCCGCATGAGGAAGTGAGGCGGGGCGAGAGGTGAGCGGGGATCCATGATAATTATGATGCATCTTAAGACACTTGCGTCACCGACCGATTGGTTTTTGACGGCGCAGGTCGTCGAAAGTGCGGCCGACAGCGACTTTCGTAATGCAGCCTGGGTCGACCCCGCCTGATGCGTGATCGAAATTCACGATCGATGAGAGAGCGAGTCTTCTTCGGTTGTACTTCGTAGATTTCTTTCCTGCATTCGCGATTTAAGAGAATGTATCGTGTGTATCGAATTTGTAAATCTGAGTAAAATGATGAAATGCCATCGCGAAGACTCTAGTATAAAGAATCTTTTCGAGAAATCTATTGTAGAATACATTAAGGAAGACGATGAAAATACAGTCATGTAGATAATAAATTACTGCACAATTAATGACGCTTGAATTATAATTTCAAATAGTCATCAATAATTGATAAATGTGATGAAGATTAATTTGAATTACGATTTCACCTGTCTATCACATGACAGAATAATTTCAGATCTGAATTATATGCAGAAATAGAAGTGCGAGAGATGAAAATATATTACAGCTTTAATAAAAAGAAGATTTTTTAGATCTCTTATTATTAAGATTTTTTTTAGATATAGATATCTATTCTTATTAAGATTTTCATCAATTCTTTATGTATCATGTTAACCATATATTAATAATGAAAAATCAAGACAGGGAGTTTCGACATTGCGGTTGTATAATGGCAGTGTTCTTCCGAGATTTTCTTGAGTTGGCGATAAATATCTCGGCATTTAGGCGGAGCTTAACCCTGACTGAACGCTCGTGAACCTGAGAAACTGTCCGACTGGTCAGGAACGAAAGTGCAGTAAAATGAAACAAACGATGAAGATGGCGCACACGTGTTCGACACGATTACTATTCCGCGGCTGTGCCTGCCCGGTGACTTATGTTAATGTCGTAATTATATCATCCTAATCTACCGAGTATACGCCGCGTTTACGTATCCTACGTGGCCGCATCCTATCAAATACCCATCTTGGAAACTACCATACGTGCCAGAATGCAATCTCGACCTGCGAGCCCTTGCGTCGCGGTTTCCATGAAACTCTAAAGGTACTGAGAATTCGGCGAGCTTTCCGGTATTTTCGGAGAATATCTAGATATATAAACGCGATAATTATAAATATGTGTGTAGACAGATTAGAAAAAAGAATGATTAAAACATGTTAATAATTAATACACTTGGACTAATCTAATTGCAGCTTGTGCTATTATAAAAAAAATTATCTTCTAAAGTTCGTAATTCATTTGCTGAACAAATGATACGAGATACGCCTTTTTTGTGACGTGAAAATTATATATAATTCATCCGGGATGAGAGAGAACATAAATTAAATGTATGCGTGAGTCGTATGCGATGCCTCGGCAGAAAGATGTTGGCGTGGTGTACAAATTAATTATTTTCTGCAAACTCGCGGACAGCCAGACGTCGCCTCACGATATTGATAACAAGGATGAAGTTATACAAAAGAAACTGGATCGCTTTGGTCATCTTTTCCACGGATTTTCGTCCCTTTGACGATTCCACTTCATTCTATACGGACCGAGTCTTTCGACATTCGCCACGGACGACTACGGTTGGTTACCTCTGCTTTCCAGAACGAAGAATAGGCACTAGAACTACGGACTGTGCTCGCTTAATCCGCGAATCGAAGCTTTCATGCATAATTCATTACTCTCTCTCTCTCTCTCTCTCTCTCTCTCTCCCCCCTTCCCTCCTCCTCTTGCTTTCTCAGCTGCCTTCGTTCCCCGCCATCTTTTGAATCGGAAACTTTTGGAATTCTCTCTGTCGTTTCTGAAGAAGAAATTTATCGCGCTTATGGCATTCACTACGAAGAAAAGTTCGCGGTATTCAGTGCGACCAATGTTCAAATCCAGTAAACGCATCGCCGCGGACAGTTTAACATATCTGATGTACCAACATAATCGTTATCCTCACATGCCACGATACACAGTTATCTTGAAGTCACCAACTATTATCAAAGTAGCGATATACTTTATATATTACATGAACTTATCCTTGTACCTAAGTATTTTAATGTGCAAAAAAAGAAATATTTAATACAACAATTTTCATTTTTATTAATAATATAAACGACACGAGTATAATTTTATAATTCCCTTCATATAATTCGCTTAATTGATCTTTCCACATTTCCCTTCCAGCCGAAATTAGTGTCACTCTTCGAAGGCGGGTATCGGATGATGTCCATAAAATTTCCCGTGAAACGTGCTTCGTCCACACAAGGAGGTCTTAATGATGATTACCAGCGTCACCCGTATACGATCAATCTCGAATCACCAATTGTAATTGACACCAACTCGATGACTCGAGAGAAAGACTCGCTCGCGGAGGGGAAGTCCCTCTTTCTCGCGCATCAGACACCCGCATATATGCATCCGCACATCGGGCCGCTAACACGGTTCCGTACATAATATCAATTTATGTGCCATAACGGATAACATAGTCGCGTGATTGGATCCTTCACGCCAGCTTTCACAACGCGTTCGCGGCCATATAGCAGGGTTCACATCTAATACCGCCACCCTATAAATTCTGAAATATTAATAATATCCTTTTCCCCTCGCAACCGTCTCTCTCTTTCTGTCTTCCCTGACCACCCTCGCGCTGCGACGTTCGGGATATGCTGTGTGAGACGGCCTGCATTATCCAAGAATTTATGGCCGTTTAGACAAAAAAAGGCATCGACTCTAGACTCTCTCGTATTCTGATACCTGATTCACCTCCACTAAAGAATGAAGAGAAACGAGATTACGTATCTCATAACATGTGAACGTTAGAATTAATCTGATATCAATAACTTTGATAATGTATGATCGATATTTTAAAATTAATAACTACTTGTGACTATTAGAATGTAGTAATTAGATTTGATTTTTTCTTTTTATCAAATTTTTTACTTTATTATTAAATTATTAAATTATAACAAATTGAAGAAAATTTTGTGATAAAATTTATTGATTTATGATAGTGCTACAATTTTTTGCAACATTTATAAAACTCAATAGAAGAAAATCAAGAATGTATTTTAAGAATGACTTCTTGTCGAGAAAACAGTCTATCATCACAACTAAAAATTAAGAAAAGTGCATTCGTTGGTGTCCAATGGATTTATGGTTGCAAAATTCAGCGACAGGACATGTCTCGCCTTCGTACAATTTCGGAGACTATATTAGCATTAGAGAGACGGGTATGGGGCCGATGAGACCCAGGTAGACCATCCTACGCGTTGGTCCAACAACGACAAAAACCACACCCGCCTTTGGACAATGGGTGACGCACTGCACTCCCTCTCTACTCGCCTCTCCCTTTCTTGAATTATGATTTATATGATTCTATACACTCATATTGCTTTAGATATCGTTTGACTACGTTTGACTACGATCCTTTCGATCAATGATCTTAGAATAATATATTTTCGCGGATCAGACTATCGCGCGCGTCTACAAAGCAGGTAGACGATGTTTCATATCGATAGAACTTTTTAGAGATATAGGCGTGCCTGCAAGATTTATACTTCATATTACTATTCATGGACTTTACTTTGTATGCTATTTTATTAATTTTAGGAAAACGCTGATTCTGGTGTGCAAGCAATTCAAAGAGTGTAATCTCGGTGCTATTGATCTGACCCCATTATTCATGGTAAGTAAATTCATTATAATTATAAAAACAACTAAATAAAATTATCAAGAAGATATATATTAGATATATATTAGTTTTCGAGAAATTATCTTTCTAATTTATTGCATTTCTAACTTCTATTTAATACGCAATTGATACCGGGATTTATCTGTACAACAGACACGTATTAGTGGCACACGCGGACGTATTACAAGATTGTACATTAAACTACGCAAGGAAAATTATCACGATATCAGATATTGTGTGGAGATCGTTTGTCTTCCATTACACAGATCTTTATCATCAGACTAGAAATTATTATTGCACACGAACGCTGAAAAAAAGTCTTTTCTGCCTTGTGATTTATGACAACATAATCTCAGGCAATCTTTGTCGATGCGAAAAATCTATAAGCTGAAAGTGATGACATTTCAACGATCGTAATGTCACTGCGATCGCGAATCGTGACTACAATCGTTGCGTAACGTTCCACCTCTCGAGATCTCAGCATCACTCGAAGTAGAACTACTGTTATTATCCGGTATACGCGGGATTATTTCCATCGCGCAAAATCTTTCTCGCAATTAATTTTTTTTTCTTAGCAGTACTTCTACAGAAGACTTTGTGTAATATGAGAATACCAGAAAATTTTTAGCGCAATATTGCGATAAATTATTTCTGCGGATAAATTACAACATATCGAAAAATGCGAATAAGTATATTGAGAAAATTTATTAATTTTAAAATAAATTTTTTGATAATTTATAACTAACTAAACATGTACTTACAATAAATAAATATTTATTCAATAAAAAATAATGATAATTAAATCAAATTATTTATTTTTGTATTAAAAATAAATATATGTTTATATTTGATAAATATTTAATTAATACTATTTGAAACAAATATTTATTAAAATTTAATATATTTTTTCGGTGTATAAAAATATCTTTGTTACAGTGTTTATTATTTCTGAGAAAATATTAAAATTGTAATTTAATTAATTTAATTAATATTTTTCTTATTAATTAGTTCCAAAAATGATTTCATTCTTTGTACTGAAATTAAATTACGTTTACATAAATTTATTATAAAGCTTGTTTTACAGAGCATTGAATAAATAAAAATTATAATATTTAAAGCGTCTTCTTCATATCTTACAAGAGAGATAGACTTCTGTCATTCGAGATATCTTTATGTATTAAGCCATTTTCTGTCAGGCATTCTCCTTTGCATGCTGACAACCTTGACGACGTCATCGTCAAATCGTTCCTCTGACGAATAATAATAAGTCAATCAGGTCGTAAGCGCTGATAAAGAAATCGGTAGGTCGATCATAAGTGGAAGGACCTCCAACCGCGCAATATGGACGTCTTTCTGACAAATGAATCTGCCGATGCATAGCGTTCCCGCGGGATCGAGTCGAATGGACTAGCTGGTGACGTCTTCATAACGGCGGCCCTTCCTCTGCAGCGTTGTCCGTCACACAAATCGCCTAACCAGCCTTCCAGGATGTCACCGATTTATTTTACGAGCCGGTCCGTGGTCCTGGGCGCGGCAAGCCTCCCAGCATATCTCCATCTCTCTTCTTTAGACTGTTATATTGAGTTCTTACGCGACACGTTCTGCGGACTTCTGATGCAAGCACATGGATCGATTTATTGAGAGTCATTACCTTTCTGCGGGGTTATAAATTTTAGCCTTTTCTTTTCTCGGGAAGGATAGTAACGCCTCGATCCCGCTTCGGGGATATCGATACTGGTTTGATCTCCACGGGAAGATCGCAGGAAAAAAGAAAGAAAGTCATAAGGCAGCGTAATCACGTCTCTCGTCTCAAGAGATTGAATCTCGAGATATAGTGAGAATTTCGAATAGGCTTCCTCGCGCTGGTAATTCCACGCGCCTGGACACGATCCTTTGCATTTTTAGTCGCACCAAAATCGCTTGAGCCGGGACAGGAGTAAAACATTACTAATTTGTTCAAAAATAAAATAAATCAGCAGTTAAGCTTATACAGGGTGTCGTAGAATGTCGACTTTAATTTTAATAACAAGTTTTTTTTAAAAATTAATTTTGAATCTGTTTAGAATTCTATATAACAAGCTAGCATTGTGATAAATATTAGAGCGGCATCTTTCATACTACTGTTAGTAATTATTCGTTTAATTTCATAACGCATCTTGTCTGCTCCGTTAGTTAGAAAGATTAATCCTTGATTAATTAGACACGTTTTAATGCATAGCTGCTAAGTATCTACAGTGCTGCACTTAATTTACGATTAAACTACTTCCGTGACTCTCTTCGAAGGTCAAAACGTCGAGAAAGTGGTAAAGAATTGGAGTGAAAGGTACATCTACCAGATAATTTTTCCCAGTAGCTCTCGGTGGAAGACGATCCTCCGGGTAACCCTTAATTACTGCGAGCAATTAGAAAATTACACTAGTCAGAGGTAAACCTGATTCATTATCGTTTTTCTTCGAGGAATCGACCTGTCGAATGTTCTCTCTTTAAAGACTAATGTAAATATTTTGGATCTATTGCTATTCGATATATAAAAACGGTTAGATAAAAAAAATTCCAAAATTATGAAACGGCGCGAGATAATTACGTCTAGTTTTGTTTTCATAAAAAATAATATCATATATTTCATTTTTATTTTTCGGCGAAAAAATAAAAATGAAACATATTTAATATTATTTTTACTAGACAGCCTGGTATTTATTCAGATATTGAGAAACGAATTGATAATCGAAATGAATTATTTATACAGTTAAATCAAATAAATATTACCATCTACCTGTCATTTAAAATTTTTTTAAGTTGACAATAGTAACAGCGAGATTCACGTACGAATTGCAAATTTATGTTTCCTTGTTTCATTGGTAATTTCGCCTGAATCAAGCGCAGCGGCGACGGCTCGGCGGCGGCGTCGGTGGTGGCGTCGCGGACATAAGAAAAATTGATACGTAGGCCCCTAATGGCCCAACAAAAACGGACCCAACAGGGACAGGACGACAAAAGCATATGCATATTATGAATGGATGAACGAGGCGAAGGAGAAATGGATGCCAGAAATATATTGCCTCGGTGCATCCACTCCCTACGCGTACACGTGGCCTGATGGTAGAAGCGAAACAAGGACAGAAAGATTGGGCCCGTCTAAAGAGAAAGAAAACTTTAATGGGGAGGGAGGGATGGTGAAGGAGGAGAAGAAGCGAGAAAGAGAAGTTGAACAGAAAGTATGAGGGAGAGAACCAAGTTGCGAAGCTCTTAAGCATCCTTTCCCTTTATCTCCCTTTGTGCGGCGGACGTTGGCGCGCAGCGAGTCCGTGCGCGACAGAAAATTAGTAAAATCCGGCGGCCAACGCGTGGAACTGTCCGTCGCACTATCCGTTGCCGGATTTATAAGGAGCGAAGGTGGGATTTATGTCGGACCGTCGGTTATTTATTGGTTTCGATGGCACACGCGATATCGTTACACGGATATCGATACGTCCTTACGAGGCAGAGTTGCTTTCTCCCTGTTCTTTCTTCCTTTTCCTCCCCCTTTTCCTCTGCATATATCCTGCTTTATTATTGGATCGTTCTCTCACCCTCTTTCTCTCTTTCTTTATCTTTTAGGTGAGACTTGATTTACCTGGGAACACCTGCGGGGTGGATCTGGTAAACACGACATCTTCGATCGTGAAAGCAAAACGTCTGGGCCTCCCGAGTGATTGGAATTTCTTCCGTGAAGGTGGCTGCAAAGAAAAGCAGAAATTCATATAAAAATATATATGATATTTAGCAGTATTAAATTTTTCGTGTTTAATGAATGGACTTTCACGGTAACGCTCTCTTGGCTCGATGATTAATACAAAACGTATTATTGAATTAATCTCTACGTAGAACAGTATCTTGAAACTGGATCGCATTGAGTAAATCGGTAATCGAGCCTTATAAAATTAATAACATCATTAATCTCGGCTTTCCTGTTTGTGCTTTGCGAAATTTAAGTATTGTAAATGAAAACACATTAGCAAATCAGTAAGCACAGTTTTCTCGAATATCGCAAGTGTTAATGATAAATGTAAAATTTGATGATGAATCCGTACAGCTGGCTTTTCTTCGCGTTTGTAACGATTATCGCGCCCCTCAACTCCTCTCGAAGATCGGATTTACTTTGACCCGTAAAATTTACCCCAAAACTCGGCAAGGGCTTGAAGTACTGGATGAGAAAAGGACGCAACAAGATCAAGAGAGCAGATGAATTTTCAGCTGACGTGTTGCATTCTTAAAGATCTCGCAACTTCTACACTTTCCGAGATTATCCTCCGAGTTGTAGAATAGCAGAACAGCGTTTTTCTCAAAGTTATCGTATGCAATGAAATAGACGACGATCTTATATACTGAGTCTATTTATCATCGCAATCTTAATTTATCATCACAATTAATACAGGAAGAAACACGAAAATTCTTAATAAACGCATAACGGCGCGCGTTCAGTATGGGGCACTTGATGGTTAAACGATAATGGTATAACAGGATCGTCGAGACGGATGGCAGATCAGGGCGATTATTCGCAGTCAACGAGCCTCGCCGTGCAATTATTAATGCCAAGCAATCGATAAGCTCAAAGAGATGCCTTCCCGCGCCACGCTTGTAATTATTGCCGACAGAACGGCAAGAGGAAGAGGAAGAAGACGCGGGGGTAGGTAGGTAACCCTCAAAGCACAATGCCACCCTCTAATCACGCATCGACTTATCGGCAAGGAGAAGGTAACCGTATCGTATGCTGCACCTGTTTTACTCATGCCTACAACATAGAATAGCCTAGAAGGACTCTTCCAGACTGTCTAACATCCAACCTTTCACCGCAGCCCATCCACCATCGTGCTAAAGTACAGGAAGCACTTTCTTCCACGTTTCTCGCCCATTTGATGTTCGTCTCCCTCACTCCTTTCCCTCCGAGTCGAGGGTGCACGTACACTTTGACGTTTCGGTTGTCAAAAGGCATTCAATGAAAATTTAAACCCACTCCGTTGTCTTTTCACGAAAAAAAAAATCATATTTCTCTATTGTTTAGTAATCTAGTATGTTGTTAATTATATATCCGCCAATTACGTTTCCCTTAATAACAGTTATTTTCGTAAATTTGTTCAAAGCGTAACAACTTGGTTTACGTAAAGCTTTACGCGACGATTAGTTTCGGAGCGTGCGTGTCTCCCTTCCGTCTTTCTCATTTTATCTGACAGGACAGGACTCAACAGTAGATATTTGTTACACTCGAACAAATTCCTCGGCAATGGATATACGCGCTCGCAACGAAACTACACCGGTTCAAGGGACGTGACCGCACATACCTTGCTACAATGTATGCAAGGTTTACGTATTTCGCGTGTGCGTGCACACAAACTGGAACTTTCAAACTATTTGTACTGTATTGACGCCTAAGTGAATGTATATGACGTACATATACCGGTACGAAGAGCAAAGCAGAAACGCCCTCCTTTCGAAAAGTTCCAAACGTCGACAGATCGTGCAGTATTCCAACCGACCTACTTCGCGACATAAACCTCTCATATGTAGTCACTCGACTGCGGTTAATTGCAATGTTACTCGTTGAATAAAGATCCCATCGTTCAAGAAAGTTTGCTTAAACGTTTGTACTAAAATAGCGCGACCACTTGTTCGATTTTCTCAAATAATCACTTCCATGCATTTATGCTGGAAACTTGATAAATATAAATGTTAATATTGAGAATTATTCAATGACTCTTGACTGACGAAGAAATTGATGAAAGGGAAAGATATCGGTCGATTTAAAAACGCTCGGAAATGTACATAAATATATATTAATCTTGCCGCAGCTGTCTGGCGCCAAGCCATGGAAGATTCGGGTTCGCCCAAAGTGCTATTCTGCTTCGTAAAAAGTTAAACGTTCCGGATAATAAATCAGGGATTTATTATCAACAGAAAGTCTTAACGAAGCGAGATGATGAAATGCACTAATTACCAGCCAGTTTCGTCTTTTCTTGCACGCAAGCCCAGATATTGTTACTAAATAATGCATGTCAGTTATCACATATACGTAGAAAGAACAATTTTGATGAAGTACCTAAAATGTACATAGATGCAGATCTGATAACAAATTTTGTTAAACTATTACAATAATGTACGACGCTCAAATTGGTTACTATATTATCAATATTTTTTGCAACACTACTCATAATGCTTGAATATATTTCTTACATTTATTTTGATAAACCAACAAAATTTACTTTCAAATCTGTATCTGTCTAAATTTTTAAATACTTTAGCAAAGTCGTTTTTTCCGTTGTTTTTTGTACGAAATTGTTTAAAACAGCAATTAATCAAAGAAAAACGCCATAGGAATAATATATACTATGCGATAAAGGAACGACAATCACAACAAACATACAACTCTTTTAATGAATATAATAATTATATTCGATTAACATAAATATCATTAAGATTGCATTTATTTTCATTGACAATCTATAAAGACCATCTTATCAGTAATAAAATCGTTTCCAACGAAAACAATACAAATGCAACGAAGCTATCTCAATCCTCAAAGGCAAAAGTGTGTTGCAAAGAGATTTCGCACATCAAATTCCTGAACCCATCGGCAATAAAATACAAGTGCGGAGAGGCGGAGTGCGTGGCAAAATCCACTGCGTCGCAAGTGCAACTGTATAAACGGCTCGCCGCCCTATATCTACGTGTTCCGCGAGTATGTTCTGCACGACCGTGTGCTGCGCTTGGTCGGCACCCACCGGAGTCGCGTATCGGGGACCGTGGCCAAGCGAGCGGACGACGCGAGCGGTTCGAAGCGCGGCCGAGGTACACAGCAACGTAATGGACGTCATTAGCCCGTGTAGATTATAGGGCGGCGTGGAGTAACGATCACTTCTTATAGGGCACACCGTACCATGGCCGTGAAGAAGGCCCACCATGGTCAGACCCTTATTCTTACTTGGGTCGCGTCGCGATCGATATCGGGTCGACGTCATTTCGTCAATCGGCTTCCGGTCGCGCGCTCCAAGAGGTTCTCGTATATATATATATATATATATATATATATATATATATATATATATATATACTTCGAATCTTTTACCGTTTTTTTTTCATTTTCATCGCTCGCGTATCATCGTTATTAAACGGAAAGAAGAAACGATTAAACATGAGCTGAGAACGATAAAGAATTAATAAAACTACTCAGTTGATTAGCAAACGACTTATTAACATTTCAGGATGTAGTAAAAAATTTATGTACAATTATCGTGGTGCACAAAAAAATGCAAAAGTCGTCTTGATTATACCTAATCAAGAATCATCGATTGATAAATCGTGTTTTGGTGACATGATACACGCGTGCATTGTAGATGGTGTCATTTTAATAGTGTCTTCAATATAATATCTAGTAAATATTTATAGTAAATTATTGAAATCTATTAAATACAACAGTAAATATAGTACTCAATGTCGTAATATTAAATGTCAAGTAAGTTAAATTTTCTTAACAGATGTGTATGTATGTGTGTGCTAACGTGAAACTTTAAAAGTTTTGCTAAAGTTATCGGGAGGAAAACATCATAAAGCACCAAGTGGCATATGACTTTACTGGCTAGAAGATTAATTGCCTAATTATCTGTGCATAAAGAATCGCCGCATGCTATTAATTCGTTTCATCCGACCGCTGAAGAATTGAAACGGTCGGGCATGAGACAAAAGGCGTATGGCCACGTGCTGTCGTACCATTGCGACGTCAGAAGTGTTCACGCGGGCTATTTAAAAATCGTAAAAGCCGATAGAGACCGTTTTGCCCTCGCGGAAGGGCGGCCGAGGGAAAGAGAAGGAAGAATCGTGCGGTCGAAGAGGATGGCTCTTTCGCTCGAGTAGAGGGGTGCATTTAAAGTAATGGCGTTTCACTGGAGATGCTATAAATTTATCTGCCATAACTTGTTATACGCGGCTCTCCTCGCGTATTTATACATGCCTTCGTGGCCACACACAGATTCCGCTACGGCGAGTTGCTCGTATGCTCCGTTCTGTTTCGCTTGGTCAAGTTATGGCGGGCCTGACGTCGATGGAATAGGGCGTGGATGGGAGGGCAGGAAGATGGTGGGACTAAGACACTGCCTTTCGCCGAATCATTCGGATCAGCAACGATCACTGTCCGCAGTAGTACGAGAAACGTGCGAAAAAGCCTTTAGGACGCATTCGTGCACTTAACGACGCGCAAAAAGTATATTTTCGTTACTAAAAAGAAAATATAGCAAGAATAGAGTAAATTTGATGTAAAATTTTCTGGAAATTATCTAAAAAGAATCATCGACAAACTACTGCTAGAAAATCAGTTACTTAAAGAGTTACGTAAATCCTTGGGTTTTCGACCGTGTACTCGGTCTTAAACCTAGTTCAAAGTTTCACGTTAAGTATATGCCAGTGACTTCTGTATCTGTAGTTCTAACTACTGCAACCTGTACAAATGCCAGCGCAATGCATGCATAATTTATGACGGTGTGTAGAGGCAAATAATAATATTCTTATCATGTACTTCCATTAGACAAATTACAACGTTTATGTTAACAGGAACATTGTCTGCCCATATCGCGCACCTGAGGCAGAAACTGAAACACATTCAGTGAAAATTTTAAATATACGTTTTATTCAACTCGCATCGACGCATCGCGGTTGGCAGAGAAACATTTGTGCTGCAGAGGCACAAGGTACGCATCAGTTCGTTCGAGGGTAGGTACGTAATGATATGGGCGAAGGTATCGGAGCGAGAGGATCTGAAGTGGCTCGAAGAGTACTGTAACATGCCCTTAAGGGACGTACGTACACCTTCAGATTCCCGCAAGAGTGTAAGACGAGAAAACAGACGTTAACGTGTCAAACGCATTTAGCTTCTTCGAGATTCACTTGCTAAATATTTAGTTGATTAAGAAACTTTTCTTAATCCACTGACTACTGCGACAAGTAATTAGTCTTTTTCCGCCGATTGTTTTCTAAAAAAGTTATAAGAAAAATAAATATATGAGATTATGTAGCAGTGATTTTATGAGGTATGACATGGTGATATTTAACTATTTAAATTTAACTATTTTATATTATTCTTTCTCAAGAGATAATGAGAAGGGATATCGATTATCTCTTCAGAAAGAATAATATAAAATAGTTAAATTTAAATAGTTAAATATCAGAACATCTATTATCAGATCAATCAATAAATTTCCATAATTGTTATAGAAATAAAATTCAATTCTATCATATACTTTTACTTATAAATCAACTCTTTCACGACGAAAATGCTGTCGATTTTCCTTGTCGTCGTTAGCCCGCGGCCAATACTTGCCCGGCTGGTCGGAGGTAACTTTTAAACAAGACTTAACTAATTTTCAGATAGTTTAATATCTTACGTAGCGCTCGCGCGCGCGACTGAGGCGGGTGAACGACTTAAGTCGGGACGGCTGGCTCGTCTCTGTCGTGGCGGGGAAGGAGAACGATGGAAGAAGGAGGCTAGGGTGGGCAAAAGAGGGGGTGTAAGAGGTGGAGCGAGAGGGTGGATGAGCCTGGAAGCGAAGTGGGCTGAGTGACGTGTAAAGACACCTCCACGTCCCGAAGAATTTAACTAATTATAATATGGGATAAACGGTTTATTCCCGCCTGGCAACCTACTCGGAGCGATACTGATACCACCTCTCACTCTCCCCTTCATCTTACGTTCTACCACCCCGCCCCTCTCTTAGATCCGCGCAACCCGCCGCGACTTGGCACACGTCACAGAAGTTAGCGAGTCAAGACGCGGGGGCACCGGGCCATGATTAGGCCAGATTATGGAGGTTGAACTTTGATCGTCTCGTGGATGACGCGGGAGGAAACGCGGATTTCCGCTCTTCGACGTGCGCCCTTTCTTAGATGCGGTTGCCGCAGAACTTATACCTGCAATCTTCCTGTTCGATCACTTAAAGATTTTAAAGATTTTTTTGTCATTACATTTTCGTTTATATTTTCATCACATCACGTTACATTCTTTGCTGCTATATATCTTTCTGCTTACTGTTTACATTAATTTATATTTATTAATTACGCTGTGTTGAACATATACTACACCTACTCAGGTTAGGAATTGAATTGACACTTAACTACGGCCTCGCCTTTTATCTTGACAATTAATACTTTTATTTATATCACATTTATATCACATTTATGTGTTATTTGATGTGTCTCTTTATTACTTGCATTTAATAAAAGTTGCTATTATTATTATTATTATTATTATTATTATTATTATTATTATTATTATTATGAGCTTGTAATACTTTCTAATACTTTCATTATTGAAATAATTTATTTAGCGATTTAAACTCGTACAATGTTAAAATACTGATTCACTTAGTTTCGAATTAATCGATCAGTTCAAATTTATAAATAAGTATAGTTTCTTAATATGACGGCTGAATCAAATATCTTTTAATTTAATGATAGAATGGTTATATCTTCAGCACGTTTCTAGTCAGCAAAAGTAGAAATTATTGATGATGATATTATTATAGGTATTATACTTCTTACAATAACTTTTGGTCCGATTTTGCTCTTCTAATACTGTCTAATAGGCAACGTAACTATCGACGAAAGTAATAATATCTACTATTATAATGATATATTATTCCGCACCGAGACGTCTTTGGAATAGCTGTTGTGACTTTCAAAATATGTATATAATTTAAGAATTGATTTGCTATAAACTTTGAAAAATCGTTAAGCCTGAATCTTGGAACGCTTACGTGAATGTCATATATTAGCGTGGAAAAAGGCAAAAAAAATCGCTTTGAATCGAAATAAGAATAGGTTCATCCGATATTTCTGGAAAAGAGCCGCATATGAATTGTGCATTATCATCCGTAATTTCTGTATGACTGATTACGATCTGCGTAATACAGAGCATCATTGTACGGCTTTATCGTCAACCATACGCACTGATCGTTTCAAGAATATCGGGGCTGCTTCGAGAAAGATTGCTGCATGCAGTTCCTCTCGAAAGTGCAATAGTAAGATGGATTATCTGGAGCATCTGCATAACTTTTACAGTTTTCAGCAAGAATGATTTCTCATTGGTATAAAAGAAACTTTTATATACATATATATACATGAATGTGTGCATAGGTATACACAGAAAATATGTTTGTTCTGTAATTGCATGAAATAATGTAATTTTATTTTTATTTGTTAATGTAATAAGTTTTTAACTTATTACATTTTTAAATAAATTATATAATAAAATTAATAATTTTTACTAATTTCAGTCATCCTGTTATACATTTCCGTTTCAAAATAAAACAATCATTATTTTTAACTTAAAGTCTCAGTAATACTTAATACAATTATAGATATTCGATACAATTATCATAACACTTTTAACATAGTAAATTATCATAGGAATTTGTCTAAAGGCATGAGTATAGATCTGAAATTCTAAAGGGATGTTAACATGATATTATTATTCTGACATGGATTTTAATTTAGTTCACGACTGGCACTCCGTGAGAAGTTCGACTCCAATTTCGTAGGGTATTCCAATATGTAGGATCTGGGTGAATGTATCGATATTGACGAGGGTACTGTCCACGTGATGTTTCGTTCAGAAAGGCCCAGAATACCCTTGACTCAGTTCGAGCCTCAGCGGGGGTCACTCACAAATTATAACTGCTAGACATGATGCTAATCTGGAGAAAGTTTGGAAAAGCGAGGTTGATCGATTCTAATTTATATCCGCCGCGATTGTGCTTTGAAAGAATATGTTGAATCTTTAAGAATCTTTAGAATCGAAAGCAACCCGCCCACAGACACACCCGACAGAGCCAACCCCTTTATGGGGATATAATGCTCAATTTTCAATTTCATGCTGATTCATATTTATAGAAAGTTATTTACAATTTAAATATAAACAGCTTCCTGATCCTGAAAATTGATATTACAAGTTATTGATATTACATTGATACGATGTAAATATATTTGAATTATGTTAAAATAAGAAAACTTACAGATTTTAAGTAACGGTTATTCCAAAAGTCACACCTCAACTACTTAATTCAAAACGCACGAAGGGTATCAATTTTTTGCTCTCCACCAATTTCTCGAAGCTCTTTTTCGATCATTCAAAGCGGAGCGATGTACACATGGGCACCGCGTACAATGCCACCTTCGGATTACTCATCCTCAGCGATGCGCGATCGACGGCAGCATCAGTGGGGGAAAATTTATGAAAGTAATCCGGTCCCGCTCTTGACTGCTGATCGGCGTGGGAGCCAGCGACGGATTTTTATTGTGGCCCCCGTCACCGTTACGAGAAATCAAACTTTCCAACCGATAAAATACGACGCAACGGATATATGGAATAAAGAACGCGAGGTGTCACCTGTCTGTATGCTCAACAGGTAACTCCCCCATTGTCGGAGCTGGGCCTCACCGTGTGTGTACTCGTCGTGGTCGCGGGTCTACGCGTGTGTGGGTGCATGGAGTTGTGCTTCGGCAGATTAGAAGGGATCACGGGGATGCGAAGGGGTCAGAACTATCAAAGGACTGGTTTTCTCATCTAGCGGACCTGAAAATCTCTCTCGCAGCGCTCGGCCGACCGATTCACGCGTTTCGCGCCAATGCCTGATCTCGCAGCATCATATCGATCGGTTGCGAGATTAAAATCCTCTCCTGTAGAAAAGAAACTGTGTGTGAAAATATTGGAAGCACGCCGAATGTTTCTATAATACTTTTTATGTTTGTCAAGTAAACGAGACGCTGAATAATTCCGACATATTCTTTCGCCAATCGCTGGAATCCTTTTTAAAACGTCTGTTTTTTACTGCATTTAAGAGACATACTAAATTATCTAATAATTGGTTATTGAAAAAATATATAAATTATTAATTATACGCATAAAGTTTTACAATCGTTCGTATAGATCGTTCGATACAATGGATGGCGTGCATAAATTTCGATTAACGAGCATACCTATTCACTCGAATGCAAATCGATTTATCTGTGCGGTTTTTTCATTTTTATCAAAAATTATGTCACGCATAAAAGTTGGAGCATGACGATCTTCCGAGGCTAGACGTAAGTGGCTGTAAAACTGGCTTTTGCCTCTTTCTACAAAGAAGCGAGATGAGATAACGCGAAAAAAGATCGCCGAAAAATACGTCTGCTTCTTTGAGAGAATATAAACTGTCAGGTTTATCCGAAGGATCAGCCAGTGGCTACGGTAAAGTACAGTAAACTGCTTATCGCATAAAAATGGGATAAATTTTAACGAGCCAAAGCATTAGCGAAGCAACGGCGGAACTAATTGCGGATCAAGATCAGAAACGATCGCGACCGCTATCTTCGCCGGTGCGGAAACGAGTTTTCTAATTGGTACGAACGATATAACCAGTTTTACGTAGAGAATCTGATCAGGCTGTGTTCGTAAATCTGATTTCATCGTTAATCGATGTTCCCTCTCGATATCACGCATTGAT
>Ga0157363_1001415_pt1 | contig 19958 bp, 9 predicted proteins | sample AttsexASBM1_FD_111477 | JGI IMG/M metagenome (GOLD analysis project Ga0157363, IMG submission 111477) | Fungus gardens microbial communities from leaf cutter ant in Ribeirão Preto, State of São Paulo, Brazil - Atta sexdens ASBM1 | ecosystem: Host-associated > Fungi > Mycelium > Unclassified ... | reverse complement strand
GTCATGCGTACGCCAGTTACGAAATGCCATTAATTGAAACTATTAATTGAAAAAGGAGAAAATAACGTTACACCATAGCAAACTTATATTTTCCTTAGATTCTACTTGATTCTGGAACCACGCACGACCATTGTATCTATCCGCCTGTTGTGGTCGAGCTTGCGAGTCTCGACGTTACCAAGGAAATAGAATGGCTGCAATTAATCTCGTCCTGTACAATCGGACCAAGAAGGTGCACCGTACGTTTATTACTGCAATATCTCTCACGCTGATGACGTTCGCCAGTCGAGTGCACGTTCGTCACGTAACATATCCGCCATATAACAACGTTACTCATTCGTTGTACAGCTTGTTTTGTAATATATTGCTGTAATATATTGATTTTTTGGTCTAATTTTAATTAGCCGATAGCAATGTGAATCTAATAGAAAAAACTATATTGTTCAAATGTCAATTTATATATTCATATAATCAAAATTTTTTAAATAACAGAGAGCGAGAGAGAGAGATAACTTGTGAAGTTACTGTCAAAATTTTTTTAACGAATATTTTTTAATTTTTCTACACATACACATGGAAAGTATGGTTTGTTGAAATAACTAAAAATTTAGCTAGATGCAGATCTGAAAATAATTTTGTTGGAAATGTCAGAATAATTACGTAGGACGCTCAAGCATAATGATAATGTTGCAAAAAGTTTTGACATTCTAGCAACCAGTTTGAATATTCTACGTAATTATTTTGATGGTCCAACAGAATTATTTTCAGAATTGTGTTTAACTAGATTTTTAGGTATTTTAGTAAAATTATTCTTTATGAGTACAAATAATTTTATGTATTATCAAAAATATTGTATAACGAGTTAGTATACAATATGAGAAAAAGATGGGAATTGTATTGCACGTAAAATTATCACTTATATTAACACGGTTCTGTTTCACTGAAGAAAAATAGTCGTTGTATGGTTCCTGAACTTCCGTTTATTTCAATCTTGCTTCATTACACGTGTACGCGTAAGAAATACGGCTTTTCAGTTTTCGGTGAAATTTCCGGCGGAATTCGAGCGTGCGGACGGTGCAGAAACACATCGGGTAACTGCCGCTTGAGAGTTTCAAGTACTTCTGCAAGCAAGAAAGATATCTGTTCTAGCTCGCGTAGCAGGTGAAGGCGAAATAAGATCGAGGAAGGAAGCAGGGTTTGCCCAGCAACAGCTGTTAGAAAACTTTATAGACCTTTGGGGTAAATAATCTCGAAATGGCGAGGCGCCCGCTGGAAAGAGAGAGAGAGAGAGAGAGAGAGAGAGAGAGAGAGAGAGAGAGAGAGAGACTCGTTTCTCACGACTGTCGAGTTATGATAATTCTTGCAATTCACTTGGTCGCGTGAATGTAAGGATCGAGGCGATGATAGAACTATTAGGGAGTTTAGAGAAGTACTTGCAAATTTCATATCACTGATATGATAATTGTAAAACGATCAAGAATGCTTAAATCTTACTATAAAATACTGACTGAAATTGCTTAACAAAAATTAATAATTTCTAGGACACATGTTGAATACATTGTTTTAATTTTATATTTTGATACGCAAAAAAGTAAACAATTTTTGTCATTATAGATAAGAAAATGTTATCAATTTATTATGATATTCCTTGTGTAAATTTATTAATATTGTCGCCAAAAATTATTTTCATCTACATTTAATAGTTATAGAGATTTTTGCGAAACGGTTCTATGGAAATAAGAAGCGTGGAACAGATTTACAAAAGGTCTTTGATGCTTCCTCTCTCGAATGTGCTATTCTACCGTTCCAGGCACGCCAGCATAACTCACTTTTGTAGAGAAGCAATCACATACATATTTACTTGGATATATACATCTTATTCATACCTGTTACAGTTAAATTGAATATGTATACCCACCACTTCCTTTTCGCTTTAAGATCTCTCTTTCTTTCCTGTGCTATTTTATCCGTTTCTTTTTATTTACTATCTGCCGCGACTTTTTTTAGCTTCGCAACCTTTCAACTTGGCGGCCTCTTGTCGACAGACTTCGTCGCGAGAAACTTCGTCTTTTGCGAAATAGACGTTGCCAATTATTATTATGAAGGCGCAATTCCAACCACCACATCCAATTATATCTCACGAAACTAATTCGCAACTTTCTTTGCTAAATTTCACGTAATAGGATTTTGAAAGCATAACTCGACTCAAACTCTCACGCTGGTCACGCGAACGAAATTTTTGCTGACAACGAAGAGCGGAAAAAATGGGACGACGTACGTTATAAAGTGATGAGAATATCCCACCATGAGATAGACGTCACTGTCCTGATTGTGTTACTGCGGAAATGATAAAAGAATTTAATTTGCATGAGCTTAAAAATAACTGAAAGCTTTCAAGCAAATTATGCGGGAGTTTTTAATGTATTAGATAATATAAATTTTGTGCAGCACAACGTCACAGTTGAAACACAGTGATGAGACGAAATACAGTGATGGAAAAGAAGAAAATAGTTTCAAGAAAAAAATCTTTTATTATTTACAATATACAATTTTATTTTTACATTATCTAATAGTAATTTATTGCACATATAATTGTATATCTTTTTTGCCAAAATTGTTACTAATTATTATAAATTTAAAATAATTATGCATAGATAAATTGTTATGCATAGATAAATAGCGGAAAATAGATTTTTTTATATGTATTCTATTATTATTTTAAACTATTAATATTCAAAGTACTATCCTCGCGTTGAATTCTCGCATTCGGCCAAGGCGATTCCTATACATCGTTGCAGGCATCGAACAGCTTTTGCAGGAATTTTGCGTATTCCTATTCTCAAGAGAAAACATACAAAATCTGCAGATATTCCTTGTTTTCCTTGTATCCCTTTCGATGGGTGGAATGAGTTCAAGTCAGCACGGCTATGCATAAAAGAGAACGTGCTGAAAATATATCTTCGTTGATACTGCTGCGCCTAGAAACTTTCACCCAAACGTCATTTCCTTATGCAGGCGTCTCGTACAACTCTCACGAATATTTGCAAAGCGTTACGTATAGTTCCAGTTGAGTATGCCTTCAGAATCGATCTCGTCAACGGTCGAGATACTTTTCTTATGCTAGAAAAGAATCTGCGTTGGAAATTGAGAGGAATAAACAACAGAGTAAAATATATTCAATATTATATTTATAGTAATATTATTATTAATATACTAATAATATATATACATATATATATATATATATATATATATATATATATACTAATATATAAAATGTAATGTGATATATTATACATAGATTAATTAACCGAATAGAACAAAAAAATATAGAGAATAAAATTAAAGTTTAAAATATGTGGAAGTTTAATTTAATGTAACTCTATAAACTGTAATGTAATTAAAACTGAAAACGCATAATCATTAATCATAAAAATATTTGCCCAGAGTATAAAGCCATTTAAAAAATATACGTTATATTTTTCCTTTTACAAATTTTTGCAAAAAGAACAATTTTTTATATAAAAAAAACAATAATTTTTATCTAACTTTATGCGTGCAATAAGGATGTATGTGATGCAATATACGTGACGATAAGTATCACGGGTATATACAAGAAGAACAGATAAATTATTTTTATGGTATTAAGAGTATCCTCGTTCACGCAGTATTTTCGGGTGGCGGCAGCAGCACAAAGGACATAACTCTCGATGTCGATCTCTTCGATGATCGGAAATACGTCCCGCTCTTCTTTCATGAGACGTTCCTTCAGTAGGTACACGCGATTCCTTTCCACTGGCCAGGACCTCGATGAAATTGACTTCAAAGGTTGAAGTGCATTACGAACTCTGTCGTACTCTGCGAGAATCCTAGGGAGCAGTAAAGGTTTTACCTTCAGTAACCAGTCGTTTCTTTTTACCTCTTTCCTGCCATTAATGCCCGTCTCGCCTGATCCTTCTGGCACTCGAACTCTTAACGATTTCAACTATTTGCGTCTTTCTTTACTCTTTCCTTCGATATAGGAATCTTGGTATAGGAATACTTAGACGAAATCGTATTTTACTCGAATATATGTGAACATGTACATGCGATAGAACGAATAAAACGTTTTCAAGATTGATTTTTAAATAGCCATTTCAATCGTAGTCGAGAAAAAAGGATCGCAAAGTATTATTAAGTGTGAGCGGGATAATAAAAAAAATTTAACTTTCTCCGGTTCATCGCAAACTATATAATCGCAAACTATATAATTTCCAATCCAACTTATTACGAAGGAATTGCAGAAAACTTGACGGGAGGATTTCCTTTCAAGAAGAAAGAAAGCTCGGGCTAAGTTAGTGCACAGGATTTACTCTGCACGCGTCTGAGAGCAAACGAAAAAATCAGAAAAGTATTTGGTAGGAACATCGAAAGCGAAAATATTTTCGTTCACCACTCGATCCATGAATCGGTTTCTATAGCAACTTTATTCTCTTTGTTTTTCCTTTTTATTTTAATTGGACATGGAAATGCCAATTATTTAATATAAAATTAATATAAATGATATCTAATAATGTCAATTATTTATCTGATATTTTTTAATACTGATGTTCTACAATCTTCCTTTTCTGATCTTTTCTTTTACTTCTAATTGTGTACAAAAATATATCAATAATAATGTTAATCATTTATTTCAGATTTTAATGTTGCTGAAAAACTTTTTTGAAAAATTTCTTACAAAGTTAGTCAGTGGCCATTGTTCGAATGAATTTCGTCATTGTTATTGTAATAAGTTGAATACGGTATAAGGGTATATAAAAAACAAATTTTAATAGTCTGTCAAGATTTTTCGAGTTTCCTTGTCGCGATTGTGATATCGGATTTTATTTCTCAAGGCAATCAGGCATCGGGTGGAATAAGTTTTGCGACCGAGAAAACGAGTTTTTCCATTCGAAGACGCAATTTTCCTTTTCTCAGTATTCACTCGCGCGAGCGAAAGTCAGCGAACCTGTTTACGTTTCTTGCGCCTAAATCGCAGTTCCAGATAACTTTTACTTTTACGATTTGCGGCGTGTTAACCGAGTGCACCGCTGCAGGCCTTTCACGATGCGGAAAGTTGAAGAGACCGAGCGTAAGCGTTCGCGATTACGATCAAACTTTCGCATGAGTCTCCTCGTCGAAACTTATTCGCGATCGCGAGTAGTTATCGGCGAAGTTCGAGGCTTCATATATGAACGGCTTTAATCATTTCTTAATGTTCGCATGTGCAACGAAGGATTATCTCCGAGGTGCATCGAGTACTATTGGCTAATCCCGCGATCTCTTGAATTTATAATCATCATATTATATAAGCGGTAAAATATATAGATATTGCAAATTCTGCATGAATTTTGTTATAAATAATGATCTTCTGTAATATTTTATACAAAACGGAAATAATGTTATTAAAGAAAATTGATGGTTTTATAATTTAATTAAAAAGTTACGTAGAATTTCTATTTTAATTTTTAAGATGCATATTTTAACGTAGCGTATAAGCAATTTATAACTTATAAATTGAACCGTAATATCAAGTAGTAAAGCGTTACGCTCTCTTGGAAAATGACTTAGTATCTTTAATAGTGTTGCGTTCTCCGAACAAGTTAATATCGCGAGCAAATTTAATATTGCCAGCTGTTGCAGAAGAGCACTGCGAAACCAACTTTAAACTTAGACAATACTCCGGTACAAGCAACTTATCTATGACCTCTCAATCAAGTAAGTATCTAATATATAAAGAATACGCATAATATAAGAGTAAAGTGTAATATCTATTTAAGCGATAGCTGCGCGGGCAATTTATGTGTTCTATTTGCATAAAATATCAATAAATTGCGGATTAAAAGTTAACGGAAAAGAACAACCTTGATTCTTTTCAGAGGTATTAAATCATTTTTATGGCAAAGTTAGTGATGGCGATAAAAATTCAGCTGCGCTGAAATTTCCACGAGACTACGAAAAAATCGCGCCAACGAAGACGTTGACGAAGCTATGACGATAAATTTGTGACTCGTGAAATTTCACGATAAATTTTGAGTCCGTGATACCTCTGTTTTCTGCCGCATAGACCGAAGACGATGTCGCAAATTAAAGATGGCAGCCATTCGAGGAATATCACCAAAATCCAGTACAGTGGCTCAATGGACGTCATTCCGCGAATTCCAAAGGTTGGATAGGGAAACTTCGAGCTGGCCCGTCGACTCTTTTTAATCAGATCATCCCATGTGCAATCCAGCTGCGGCGCATTATAGACGACCGGTTTTGTAACGTTAGTTCTGCGTGAAAACGATAAAAAACATGAGAAGAAAAGCATATTTAATCGTCTCACATCTCATGATAATTTATTGCGTTCATTCTTTGCATCATGCTATTATTAACTGTTCCATTCGTGACGCATTTTATTTTATTTTAAATCTAATATTCTATTTAATACGTAATTTATCCGAATTATATGTATATATGCATCTGCAGTAACACATTGTGAATTTTATTAGTTTGTAATTTTATTATTTTATTAGTTTTGAATTTTATTATAATTTAATTAAATTTCATTATTATTATATTTAATTTATTAAATTATAATTATATAGTTAAAGTTTAATTTTTCATTATAATATATTTTGTTATAATCAGATAACGAAAGAATGTAAAGAATGTATCATGTTGCGAAATTAAGTGTTAATTTTTTTGTATAAAAAGATAGTTGTACAAAGGAAGATAATTCATTATTAGAGAAATTTTTATAATGTCGGTAACAGAGGTTACATCTTTTGTAAAAGCTGTAGATTTACTTTTAAAATTGCTAATAATTAATAGTATTTCTGACTAGTAATTTCTCTTAAATACAAGAATAATCGGTAAAAGTGGACGGAGAAGACACAGAGGCAGATATAGCGCACTTTGCTTCTTGCAAGGCGAATGCAATCAACTTATTCGCAGTTCAGTCGTTCGGAAATACTTCAGAGCGAAGCGAAGAGATGCTTCTGGTTGAAACTAGAATCAAACGTAAGCTCTCCGGGTTTTCTAGGAAAAGCCCGGAAAAGCCTAGCTATAAGTTTCATTCGATTGGTTCGTTGTTGGCTGACTTAAATAAAGATTGTGCTTTAAAAAGTCTGAGTTGATTCTCGTTATGCGTAGTCTTCTAATTAAAACCTTAAAGCGGATAGAAAACAAAGTTTGACAAGAGATATCATTAAAGGAAATTTATATGGTTTCTTCCGCAATTTAATATGCGCATCGACGTTCTCATTGTAATATTATTTTAAATCTGAAATTCATTCATTTTTACATTCCGCGCGAATCACTTTTCTAGTTGATGTGCCCTACATGTGTAAATCAATATATCATCTACTATCTTTAATTACTTCGTTTGATAAACCGATTTGCAACTTAATTATTCCTGCCAATCGCAAAGACAATTTAACTATTGATTTCAATTACCGTCTCGCAATTTCCGATAATCGCTTTCCTCATTAGACAAAAATCGCACAATCGTCGTACTCCGTGCAAGAATCAAAAACATAACTCACATAAAGAAAAATCTTTTTTCAAAAATTAATGAGAAATTCAAAGTTTTTAAGTGTTTTTATTTAGAACTTAACGGTACTTTTGTTGTGATCGTTAATTTAAATAAAACATTGTTTTTTTTAATATCACGCAATTTTAACGCAATGCCGCGTTGTAATCATGTACGTGTATTAAATTAATCCCACGTTAACAATTGCGAGAATTAATAAACGACTAGCTATGGAAATTGAAACGAGTAATTTTAATGATTTTAAAATTTTAGATAACATTACAAGTTTTTCGCAAACTGATATTGAAATGAAAGAATAAAAAAATTAATGGGTATCTGCAATAAGCATTTTATATTTTCAATATAAGGCATAGGCAATATATTGTTAATTAAAATTACTCGTTAAAATTTTTGTTATTCAGCACAATGTTATTTAAAAGAATTGGCAGTTTTGTTCTGTCGATACAATGAATCCAATATGACCAATATGACAGTTATATTACACATAATTGTGTTAGAGAAGTTGTCAAAATATTCATTAGGTTTTTTTCAACACAAAGAATTTATTTCGTCAAGAGACGGAAGTAATCATGCTTTCAGCGAATTGAGGGGTGAATCGAAAAAAATCGAAAAGAGCGAATCCCGCTTTTTACAATTGGAGCGGAAGCGTCGAATTCGAGCAAACAGTAACAACTACGGAAACCGCGCGCGTACATGTAAAATGTGTTTACCCGCATCCAATATTTCGCATCGGAAAACTAGATAAGCCGCGTCTGCAACGAATTCCGATATGTTAAAAATCTACAACGGATCGCGAAAAAGATTTCATTCTTTTTTTATTATTAATTTAATTATTTTAATTAAACAAATTATTTTTCCGCATTGCCTACAGATTCGTTAATTTAAATAATCAAATGTATGTATATGTGGGATTTTCTACGGATTTTCGCGCTTTTTATTATTTAATTTTTATTTATTTTGCACTTTACGCTTTTGACAAAGGTAGGATTGTTTTACGGATCCTAATTATAATAATACTATTTTATATAATCATTTTTAATTTGCACTTGATATCGCTTTAATAACATTACCTACAAAAGAGATCGAGCAGTCCTCTTTTAGCTTCAAGGTTCTATTGAAACAGAATACTGATAATTATTTTTCTCAACTGAGCAAGAAGTGCTAATGCTTTGAGAAAAAATAACGGGTTACATAATATATTCTTTGAAAGGAGATAGCTATTGCTACTTTCTAGTTCACGTCTCGTAATTAAACAATGTTGGTTATTATTACTATTCCGTAACGCTGCACACGTGAATGCGCCTTTATAACATTGGGGTTAACTTTCTCTTTGCAATTAAATGAACGTAATATTTAAGAGCAACTTGATAATCCTTATGTAAATAAGCATATTGATAAATGGTTTTCTGTGCAGAAATTTAATTATTACAATGAGACGAGTTACGGTATGTTAAGTTTGATTAATGTAAACATAGTCATAAAAGTTCGCAGCAACGAGAATTAAAAGCGCTTTAAACTCGGGTTAGTAGATTAATTTTTCCTTGTCAAATATCCCCATTATTTTTATTAATGAATAAAATTTTTAGAAATTAACGCAAAATAAATAAAATAATAATAATTTTATACGTACATGCTGACTTCCCATGCGGCGGCGATCATCGTATTTACTGCTATATCTATTGGGATGATTTCGGCTGGCAATTTCGAATTGCCGTACGCAAAACCCGCACCAATCATGAGAGCGGTAGGTCCTTTGAGAGATTCGACAAACCCAGGCATAGGTTCCTTGTAAGCCGGTCCGATGCAAGAGAAGCGCACCAAGGCGATCGGTAAGTTGGGAATTTTTTCATTCTGCAGGCATTCAGCTATCCTGCCGCGATGTTTGAAAATGCTGGATGCGATGGCGACGCTTCTGAGTTTCGGTAATTCCTGACAATATTCCAGGAAGTAATCGTGCGGCCCGGCGGCATGAAAGGCCACGGTGACCTCTCTCAACGAGATTTTGTCCTCAATGCTTAGAGCGAGATCCTCGTAAAGCAGATTCCCCTCGAACGTTTTCACGCGCGAGATCGCGCTCGGCATCTCCTGCCTCAGTCGCTCATACCTGCCGAGCGATAATAACGTTGGTGACGCAAATCGGCTTTGGAATTTACTGCTAGGAAGTAGTTTCATCAAAATGGAGATGCATCGCGGCATGGAAAAATTGCGTAAGACGCACGCCATTAAAAATCATCAGATCAAGCAATCATCAGATTATAATATACAGATTCAAATTATGCGAATTATACAAAGTCTCATTTTTGAAATTATCGCCGGAATACATACGACTATTAGAAATATCCGGAAATTAAGATGCGCAATGCAAAACTAACGAAGATAATTAATATTAATCATTGTGAAAAGCAAATTTGTTTTATTGATAGATATATTTACATAAATTATTACAAATTGGAAATTAATTTATATTTCTTTGAATTCAATGTTCATATTTAATTGTATATTTAAAGTATGTATAAAATATGCAAAGTTCTGAAATATTTTCTAATTCTACGCACTTTTTGTTGCGTTTTTTGGAAGGATAAAAATTGAAACACGTGATATTGTCATTTCGAATTCTGCCTAGGAGATTTTTCACAATTAACATCATAACTATTTTACATGGAACAATTTACAAGAAGTCGCAAATAGTGCGAGGAAAATCCAACAAGCCGCGACAGCCGAGAGCGATTTCGCCGAATGTAATAGCGTTGAAGCACCTTGAACGCTCGAGCTTCTCGTCCATTTGCATTTTCTCATTTACGCGCTGGGCGATTCTCTTTTTCAAGTGAAAAAACGCAGCGATCCGGTGGTAACTACGATTTCCCGGGGGAAAACAATCCTTTCGCGGATTTTAATTTCGCGAAATTCAAAACGCGCGGACGAATTTTCCGCGCGGTCGCGGATTTTGCGAGGGTGAGAGAAAGCACCCCGGGCCGCGTATACTTCATAATCTTTCTAAAGGGGGCACGGAGGCGTGTGCTAATGAAAATAAATCTCTCTCCACGAGCTTTTAGCCGTCCCTCCCCGAAGGCCGGTAAGGGCGGCCATCGCAGCGCCGCATGCAACGGTGCTGAGTTTCATCTTCCGATCCGAGCATCTTGGCGATTCGGGCGATCGTTATGATGAGACGAGCATGAGACGGAATCTAACGAGGCAATCCGATTTGCGCAATTGACTATAAACACGTGCATCCGATCGTATCTCGTTTACTCTTGATTCTATCGTTATTACCACGCGATTTCGGACGAGCAATTGCAATGCGATTGCAGGTATGCCGCTATCATTTCAATCGATATCGTTCGCGGTAAGTTTCCAATTGTTAAAATTATGAAACGGTATGAATTTTAACAGGAGATTTAACAAATTGCAAAGATCAAATCGAAAGAAAATGCTCTGTTTTATTAATCCTTTATATATTTACAATCATATTTTTCCTTTTTATCTGCAATCTAGATTTTTTTGTTTAACCCAAGTTCTTTTATTGTTTCAGACTTTAAAAAAAAGTGGAAAAAGGGTTACTTTTTATTATATTATTAGTTATTAGCTTAAATATTAAAATTTTTATTTAATAATTTTTATTTGACAGATGAAAAGTTATCTTACATGTTAAAAGTTGAATAGAGAAAGAAAATGTTACAAACAATATATATGTATTTTATCACATAACACTGATGTAGAATTAAATTTATATATATTAAGTAAGCGAAATTTTTTATTACGAATAAATCGAAGAAAAAAGGACCTCACACTAATTTTATGGAAAAAGTAATTTCAGTCAAATTAGTTGAAATTGTAATATTTTGTAGCTTATGAGATGTTGATCGGAAGTCTTCATAACCATAAAATTTTGCTGTAACACTATTTGGAAATTGCTATTTCGTATTTAATGTATTGAAAAAGTACCTTCATTTACAGTGCACAGTTAATTTTTTTAAACGTATAAACATTTATATAATTAAACACACATATAACCAGTGTGTGAGCAGCATTTTATTAGTTATAAAATATCTCAGTTTCAGCCAATTTGACTGAAACTACTCTTTCCACATGATTAATGCAGAGTCCTTTCTCCGTATTATGCAGCACCATAGTTTTTCATAATTACGTAAAACAGTAATAAGAGTAATAATAATTTCATTTTGTGAAAATTTTTGAACTGCGGTGTTCTTTCTGTCACTGCACGTAACTATTTGTGAAACGAAAATCTAATTTTGCAATCGATTCCCAACGTAAGGTGCATTACGTACGTTCCCGGAATTCTTACGGAAAACCACCAAGTACAATGAAAAAGAGAGAGAAGGAGAGAGAGAGAGAGAGAGAGAGAGAGAGAGAGAGAGAGAGAGAGAGAGAAAGGAGGGAGGGGTCTTTCTCAGTTTGATGTCCTCTGAAATAAATTCGGCACACGCCCCCGACCGGAATCGCGGTCGCAATTTAACGTGCACAAAGACGATATCGAGCGACCGATGCGATTTACAGGCACAAGGTGAACGCGAGAAGGAACGCGAAGAGGATACCGTTCGTACCCGGGTGACGCGAATATCTTCTTTAGCCGTTCCTCGCCGTTGAGACCGTTTTGGGATCTAAGAACGACATATACTCTGACATCCGGTAAACACCGTAAGATCTTCTCCAACAGAGCGTGTCCCAATTCGCTGGTGACTCCCGTGAGGAGCACCACGCGTTTCGCGTACCACTCGCACAGAGACATTGTCGATGACTGGCAGCCTGCTTGAAAAGCGAATCGCGGTGAACAGTACGTGGCATTCGATTCTACCTGGTGAAATACTCGCGGGAAAGGGAAGAAAACTATATTCTGGCCTTCTGATGCAACGATCAAATACACATGATTTCGAGATTATAACGAGTAGATTATCAGCTTTGTAGATAACTTGCAGTAAAATAATTTTTTCAATAATGGAACTGTGCATGCATAGAAAAAAATGTATTAATAGCATTAACTAACACAACAGTCTAATTGAAAATAATGTTCTTAATTCAATGAGAGTTGATAATAATAAAACAAATTAACATTTAATTAAAGCAAAAGCATGGCGCATTTATTTTATTAATATTGTTACTAAGTTAGTGAGATTAATTTCAATTTAAAACAAATGCTGTAAGCTAGTGCTGTTAATATATATTTTTTTAATTACATTAAATAATAGTGTGCCAAATGATACAAAAGAGAGATAAATTGCATTTGAAAAGCATACTTTAGCGCTATTATGTTTTTGTATTATATTTAATAAATAATAAAGATAAAATGACACAATAACGTTGCATGCTTCTCGAACGTAATCAAATAAATATAATAAAAAAAAATATATATATATATATATATATATATAAAAAGAGACTATGAATACACATGAAAATTTAAAACATCTTCTAAAATAACTTTTAATATGTTTCTCAAACATTTGTGAAATTATGCAGCTTTTTCACGCAGTGTACATATTTACTAAAGTTTGGACTACCTTCTAAATGCGTTTTCGATGTTTTAGCGTAAGAATTTCTTTAGCACCGCAAACAGTTTCGATTAAATCTTTCTTGCTAACGTGTGCACATTGTTTCAAATTGAAACATTGTTAAAAGCAATATCCAGAATTACGAGCTGTGTTGAATTATTATTTCAAATAATTTAAATTATTTTCTGCAAATTGGTTCTCTTGAAATCATTTATAAATTATATATCGATATACAAATATTAATCTTCAATTAAATAAATAATATGCATTAAAATTATGCATTAAGATATAAAATTGAATATAGTATGGCAATTTGATTAGATCATACAATAGCGATCCATTTTGATGAGATGTGTTTTCATTATTGCAAGTGTCGGATAATCAACCGGGACAAAGGAATTGAATTGGTAAGGAATTGGAAGTGCAAGGAGTCTCATTGACATCGCTGGTATTTCGATGTAAATGAGAACGTTTATTGTAGTTACATTTACCAAGATTGTTGGTTACGTGAGCTTTACATTACCATAGAATCCATAGCTCCGACTGCGGTCGAGTGCTCCATTGTACTTAAATTAGAACACCACACGTACCTCTGTAATTTACAATCAATAATTAAATTAACGAGTAAAAATGTCTGTAATTTTATCACACATTGATAATTTTGATTCATATAGCGAATAATAACTGGTATTGTATTTATCAAACAAAAAGAAAATTAATATATTACTGATTTAATGAGACGTAACGTTTATAACATTATATTACTTTGCATGAATATATGTATATTCTCAAAACGCATGAATTGCATTAAAATATTTACGCATTATATGACTTCTTATTATGATTAAAAAATATACACAATCACAAAGAATATTTAGATTTTAGATATAAATTACTTAATTAATTTTTGAAAATGTCTATTTAGATGATGTTTTCACGACGTGGATGAAATGGCGCGCTTCACTGATACGATTCGAGGCTCGAAATTGATGTTAGGACGGTCAATTGGCACAAATAGATACGGCGCAGAAAATATTCGAATTTTTGACGCGTCCAGCTATCCGACGCACAATTTCCCTGCAACGCCGCGCCCGGTCTCTCGTTTTTCCCTGTCACGGTATTTCCATGTATGAATATGTGCATTTTTTTGTTCCGGTACATGTTTCGTTTCATACATGCCCGTCCACGCGCGCCTGTTGTTTTCAATGCCCAGGCTCGACAAATCGCGCCCGACGGTTCGCTGTTTACGAATAAAAAATCAAGCCAATTTGAAGCAACCATGGTTTTACACACGGATGAAAATCCGCGAGCTTTTCAGCGGTGGCCGTTGTCGAGTGTCATAAAGACCGGTCAATAATGATAATATGTGTAATGATACCATGTATGCAAAGCGCACAAGCGGTCTCGCATGTTTAATTATTTTTTCTGATAACCCGTGTTGGTCGTCCAATATTATTTGTATTAGAAATTTCATTATCTATTGTACATCTCGTTAGCATCTCGTATGCACAATAATAGCATGTGCTAATAATTAATAAAGTATATGTACATATTTTATCTATACAGCATCTTGACATGATATTAATTGATTTAACTATAAAAAGATCGATATCTTTGTCTAGATTTTTCTCTATTTGTTGTAACATATAAAATATATATCACTGCGCTTGTCTTAGTGCCGAGACACTACCTCTGTCTCCTTACATTAATTTTTTTAATTCCAAGTTGTAGTGAGATAGACCGAGAGATTTTTACTAACTTGTATACACAAAGCTCGGGAATATTGCAGAGAGCATTGTGGCAATCTTTCGATAGTCTAATTCAGATTCATGTTTGTAATTATGTTTGTAATTATGCTTAAATTTGAAACTACACTACATGCATAAAGCTGTAAAGTGTCGAAAGTGGTATATGACTGCATATAACCATAACATTATTAGCTCGCGTGAGTACACCAAGATAGAAACCGGTTTAACCGTTGCATAACGAGGTTAGAGATCGCATGTGAAAGTGTTTACGATATTGCAATTCTTCGTATCGACCGGTGATCGAGTTATGTAAACCTTAATAATTTGTTTCTCTTAATTCCATGCCGATGCATTTTGCTTTATGAGATGCATCCTAGAAAGAGAAGGAAAATAATAATTAAGCACGAGCACCGTTAACAACTTTTCTTCCATTTACTTCGCATATTTTCCTCTGTATCTACCTTCATTTATTCAGTCCGTAGGGATGACTGATCTGCACAGTCATTTGAACTTAGTGAACTCTCGAGCTTATTACATTGCAAACACTCGTATATATTTACATATCATACGCATTCATATACATGCGTTTTTATGAATAGTAATATAATAACCATTTGAGAAAAGGTGGAAGCAAAGTACAACTTAATTTAAAATATTAAAAATATGAGAGTTACAAAATAACAATTAAATTTAAATAAATAAAAAACGTATTTTAAAAAAACGAAAACTGAAGATAATAACAAAAGTTTATTCTTGCATCTCTTAAACAAAAATAAATTGTACAGTCCGCATATACATATAAAAACGGTCATGTTTGATAATACAATAAAAATTTGAAGAAAAGTGAAAGCAAGATACAATCTAATTTAAAATAAGAAAGAACTGTAAGAATTGGAATAATAACTAGATTTAAATGAAAAAAAAACGTATTTAAAAATATGTATTTAAAAAGAAACGAAATTTAATAAATATGATAACAAAAGTTCATTTTTTATTTATATCTCTTAATTAAATAAAAATAAATTATGCAGTCTGCATATATAAAAATGATCGCGTTTTTTATAAACAACAGTACAAAAAAAATATTTGAAGAAAAGTAGAAATAAGTATAACCTAATTTAAAATAAGAAATATGAGAAGAATTGGAGTAATAACTACATTTAAATGAAAAAAATATACATATTTACAAGAAACGAAAGAACGAAAGAAATGAAATTTAATATTAAATATGATAGCGAAAGTTTATTTTTTATTTATATCCCTTAATTAAGTAAAAATAAATTATACAGTCCGTATACATATAAAAGCAATCGCTCCTCAAAATATGCGATCATCAATCTTCCCGGTCCAATAAATCGAAATAAACGATTACTAGGCGATCATATCTTGACGAATGATATTATACGTTAGAAATAAGGAAAACCAGTACTTTATGCATTTATGTATTACAGAGCCAAAAGTTCTTTTGGCGGAAAGACGTAGCAGTTCTGCCATTCGAACTGCTGTCGATGAATAAAACAGCATCGTCAGACACTTCGCTCGATCCATCTATATTTTTTATCATCCGACTCGGGTGCGTTTCACGCATACGTTCTGCATATGTACAGATTTCTCTCCGCATCAACAATATTTTTTTATATCATAAAATTTTGCAATAGCGGAAACAATGAAGTAGTACATAACACATTCCACTTGTCAGTTCACTCTGGATATATTACATACCGCAAAAATTATATTGTTCATGTTGCAAATATAATAAAACACACTTTATGGTATCTTACTATCTTATGTAACTGTTTTATTAATGCAATATAAATTCATGCAATTTTTAATAAATCAACGACTTTATTTACATCGAAATTGACAATGACATAATTTCTAGATACGATATATAAAATGTGATAAAATTAAGTATTGTAATATTAATACATATCTAACGTACATTTGTTTTTACTCTGAAATTAACATAAACTATTTTGCTCTGAAACATTTTATGTCGTACTTGCACATAAATGTTGATAATGTGAAAATCCTTCAAAGCACAAGTTATTGATTACACAACAAAAATTCAATAAAAAAATAACTTTTTTTTATACTAGAACGAGACTAGCCATTTTCTGCAATTTTTTTGGATACTTAATATGACTCCAATTTTATATTTTGTCAGATTATGAATTATGATATGCGACGCGGTAAAGAAGTTTTATTGTCAAAATTGTGAAAGATCTTCATATCTTAACTTTTACAACATCTGACATTTTTTTAAAATCTCAAGATCTCAAGCAACTCATAACCAACATAAAAAATTCTTTTTGAGAACTAAACGTTCGAACAACTCAGTCAGCTAAGTATATTTAAACAGATTGTACAAGTGTCAAATTTTGTCAGCAGGAAGATTACAAATTTGATGCAGATTTGTTATATCAGCTTGATGACACAGATTGCCATAAAAAAATATAATAAGATTTTGGATGGCAGAAACCGAGCAGATTTACGCATAAGTTTGACATAGATTGACAGCAGAAATTGAGCAGAATCTGCGTTCGACAGATTCTGCTCGATTTCTGCCGTCAATTTAGATTGATAGGCTCTGCTGGCAGAACGAGTTTAATGTGTACACAAACGGTACCGAATCTGCTGCATTTTTTTTTCAAATTTGCTGTCAATCTGCTGGAATCCTGCAGATAGATTTGTTTACTGGGATACTTAATTTTGATTACAATAGAACTTCTCTAGTACATCGTAATTATATAACAAAGTATGAAAATAGCTCGTTTTTTTAACTTTAACTGCAAATTTCTTAAAATTATAATATGATTAAGCAATTTGGAAACTGGATTCGTATTTAACGTAAATAACTACAAAGAATGATTAGTTTTTAACATTTTTTTCTTTATTGACTGTGTTAGTATCCATTAACATTACACAAAAAGTGTAATACAATTTTAGAAAAAATTTTACCACTAAGATTAACAGAAGATGATAAGGCCAAAGTACTAAAAGAATAACTGGCTGTTTTGCAAGTTTTAACGTCTTTAAGAATCTTCTTCCGAGTTGCTCAGCTCTGTCTAGGCTTGCTTTACCGTTATGATAAGTACAAAATGCGGTATATTAGAGAGCATTGTTTTTCCCTTAGCCAGACAAATAACCGTTACGGAAGAGGTTGTGATAGTGTGATGACACGCATGGAATTGCGTTATTATGCGGCCAAGATTAAAATTTGAATTGTTACAGGTACAAATTTCTCTGTTGTGATGCATCCTAAGTGGTTAGATATTTCTAAACGGTAATAACGCAGTTTATAGTGTTGATGTAGATTATAGTGCATGTGTATTATTATTAAACGATTCATACAGCGTCCGTATTAATCCGGTAAGAGAAACTGCAATAATGTTGTCGACAAGCTTTTCACAATTTCGCATTAATTTCATTAAATAAGACAACGATCGTAATATTGCTGCAAATTGTTTCTATCGACGAAAATGCATTGTTACCGGGTAAGTTATAACCATACTATAGCATTATTAATTAATTTGCTATAAACTTCTTAATTAACTGAAAAGTAATATTTTGAATAAAACACACGAGAGATTTAATGATTAAATAAGATTTCATATGTTAGAGAAAAATTAATTTGTCACTTTATATATTAATTTTTTGAAATTGAAATCAATATAAACATAGAAATACAAATTGTGCAATCTTCTATGGATATGTATTTTCATGTTAAATATTTTTTAATTTGATAATGTTGTAATAATTTGGTAGAAAATAAAAAAAAGCAAAAGCAAAATAATTTTATATGCGTCAGATAATTTTGCGTAATGGATTGGATAATTATGGGCAAAGTAAAAATCATAAGATATTAATATAAAATTAATAAAACAAATATTTCATGGAAAATGTTTCATAACATGTTAATAAGAAAATGAAAAAAATATATTATGCTAATGTTAATACAAAATTAATATAAATTTGGAAAAATAATACAAAAATTGGACAATTAATTATTGAAATGAAAATCGCATATATGTAAGTAGTTCTCAGCGTTATCAGCTCCATTGCATTGTTGATTTCGGATTCATTCAGAACACAGGTACTGTTGAAATCCATCCAATCAACATAAAAGTAACATAATGTCAATGTTATAATTTCGCCTTCTACAATGTAATTCCCAAGGAACGCATAAAAGTCAATAAAAAATAAAAATGACGTCAAAATGACTTTGTTTTCATGCTTAAAGTCAATAAACAGTCAGATTTTAACAAATTTTATTTAATCAAAAATCATCATTTTGACTCAAAATACATCATTTTGACTTTCTCTTAATTTGGTACGTTCCTTGGGCTGTTATATAATATATGTTATATATATATATATATATATATATATATATATATATATATGTTATATTACACTTATATTGTGGAATAATAACATTGAAGTCATGTTATTTTTAATTTGTCGACTGGGCAGAGTTCCATTTCTTCTGAATTCTTTGCAAATAGTGAACTTTTCATTGGGAGGAAACTTTGAATTGTCCATGCGCACAATTTGATTAAAAAAAACAATTACTCAAAGATTTTTTAACTTAATTCAATGAGTAATAGCTCAAAAGATGCACATAATAATATTCTTTAATAAGATATGTACGATTAAATCAACGCAAGATAAGAATACAGACTTATCATTTTATTTTCTAGATGTCAAAATTATTATCAAAATATGTAATTTCATTTTTCTCATTTTTTTGTCGTTAACTACATTTTCAAATTATATAACTTGTGATTACATCTGAAAAGGATTACGTCTAGTCTAGAAATTTCGCCGCGATAGCGATTTTATTTATCGAAAAAGTGCTAAACTAAATTTCGCACAATTACTCGCTGCACAATTCTCCCACTTTTCCTTAATAATTATTAATTAGTGACATATTAATAGTTTTTCATTGCCAATAAAAAACATAAAAATTTATGTATCTATGTATTATGTTTTATTATCTTTTATTATTACGTTTTATTTATATTCGTATTACATGTGCTATATTTTATATCTATATTTTATAAAATTAAAAGATTGACAGTTTTAATAATCGATATTTATATGTGTGTGTGTGTGTGTGTGTGTGTGTGTGTGTGTGTGTATGTG
>Ga0157363_1001414_pt1 | contig 19981 bp, 8 predicted proteins | sample AttsexASBM1_FD_111477 | JGI IMG/M metagenome (GOLD analysis project Ga0157363, IMG submission 111477) | Fungus gardens microbial communities from leaf cutter ant in Ribeirão Preto, State of São Paulo, Brazil - Atta sexdens ASBM1 | ecosystem: Host-associated > Fungi > Mycelium > Unclassified ... | reverse complement strand
TGAACATTTTTATTATTTAAAAATTCTGAAATGTAGGAGTGTTCATAATAAAACTGATGAAATCATGATTCAATATTTCTGCACACATAAACTCATTAAATAACAATAAAAATATAAAAACAATGCATATGGATATTAAAAATATATTTATAATAATATATTTATCCTAATAATGATTGTGATGAATGTCAAAGATATTTCAAAATCTTGAACATTTGTAGAAAGAAAAGAAAAGAGAGAATTTAGAAAATAAATCTAAAATATAAAAAAATTCTTACATCTTTGTATAAAATTTCAATTTTTTTATACGCTTTTATAACTTTATTCCGTTAAATAATGATTAACTAAAAAAATGATGTGTCGATTATAATTACTTCCTATACACTTGATGAACTTAATATGTACAACAAAATTGCACACATATTAATTATAATACATATTAAATATAATTGTCTAATACAAATTCTAAATATTTTTCACAGCCAAATTGTGAAAATATAATCTGCAAGATGATAATGTATCTCACATATATTATATATATATATATATATATATATATATATATATATATCAATATATCTACTTCCAAAAAATAGGAATTGTACACATAAAAAAATTATTAGTACATTTAACAATGCCAGACTTATTTACAATATCTATATACATGAGTATACAAATTCATATATACTTTTATGTACTATAATGCATTTTCATATAGTACACCGATTCTTTGTCACTGTTATATAGTTTTCTGTTCAATATCTGTCAATGATGTACTCGAATGAATACTATTCTCTTGTATAGCTTCAGAAATTTTGTCACTGACACTACATGTACTTTCGTTTAAAGAATCTTGATTGAAGCAGATATCTCCAGTTTCTGATTCTATCAAACTGTTGACTTTTGATATTTGACTAAAACTTGTATTTATCTCAAAGGCAGTATCTTCAGAATATTCATTTCTACTCTCTTGACTGCACAGTGAATCGTCCAAGTTCGTATCCTTTGAAAATTGGCTCTCAGATTTGTCTAACAAATCAATATCAACCAGTTTTGAACTAGACAGAGATTTACTCTCAGGTCCTTCACCTTTTCTTCTTATATCTTTTGAGTCGTCAAATTTTTTGATTAAATCTCTCCAGGGATCTTCCAAAAAGGAATTCACATCTACATATGCTGATATATTCACTTGCCTGTACGCTCCTTTATAGTCCTAAAAAAAGATGTAAAACAAAGTAAAGTAACTTGTAGTTTTTACAATTAAATCCTCATTAAATCCTCAAGTACAATATAGAACTTAGAAGAATCTTTATCTTTCAACACTTAAGTCTCTTCAGTCAAGTCGTTTACCTTTCTTATCTGCCCTTGAAACTGTTTCGGAGAATGCTTGTAGGCAGGATTTCTCTTGTTCGATCTTGGCATGGCGTGATAATTACCCCTATAATTGTTATACCATCCACTGCTTGGACCGCGTCCACCGGAAGGGCTGTACCGAGCTGTATTATACTTGTTGTATCGCGTCAACGGTGTGCTGACGTTCAGAGGGATAAAATCGTTGTCGTGGGACTGCGATCCTGTATTACTTGCGTGGAAACGCGGAATGCTATTACCCTCCGCAAGCTGATAACCTCTACCGCATGTATTCTCGTGCGACTTCCAATTGTATGGCGTGTGCCTGGCACCGTACGGCCGGCTACCATATGTAGGATTGTTCAACGGTGATCTCCTCATTTTTCCAGAAAAACAAACGCGAATTAATTCCACGATATTACGATACACCCACGTTCACGATGGCTCACGGGTTTCACCACACAATGGATTAATACGACATATATATGTATGTAAAATGTAAACGTAAATAAAATACATTCACATTGAAAAGTTAAGCTCTCTCTCTCTCTCTCTTTCTCTTGCGCATGCGCAATGTTGTGACAATGAGCGAGTTCAAATGCTTGTTGAAAGAATGAACATGATTAGTTCTTACCTGAGGATCCAACCAATCATGTTTAATTGCTCGGCGAGTAGCTAGCCGCTTTGTCTAGGGAAATACTACAGTGTACGTCTCGTGTACTATAGTCAGAAGTATATAAGAAGTTTGTCGCGTCGCATACTCCACATGCTTCAACATGTTCCTACTATAGCTCCAAGTCATTCTAACGAGCGCGTTTGAGTGAGTAGAAACTATAGTTGGAGAAAGTAAGAGCATGATGGAACATGTGACGTGCAAACTAGAGGCTCCGCATAATAAAAGGAACAGGAACCAGAGAATAAGAATTTCAACCTATCAGAAACTGTGTGTTCCACAATACATGATTTCTGATAGGTTAAAATTCTTAGGGATTCCACACAAGGAACAAGAAACAGAGAACAAAGAATAAGAATATTGCACATGCTATGGCGATAGCAATAGTGGAAACAACCAATCAAATTTTACCTCCATGCACTTTCTTATGTATAATAGCACTGGCATATTGGAATAGCCAATCAAATTTTGGTCTCAATTCACTTTCTTACTGCGCATCCTCGGGAATAATACACCTGAGGATCATTATGGATTTTGAAAGAAGATGAAAATTACAAAAACCAGCAAATTTATTAGGTGTTGACCAATAAAATAATCAGTATTCTAGTAAATACGCTCACTTTTATAATTTTCAAGATACAGAATCGATCCCCTGTCTTCTTACATAAGGGGATCAATTACTAATAATTTCATTGGCCAGCATCTAGTAAAGTTTGCTCACTTTTGTAATTCCACCTTGGGATTCAATTCTGTATCTTAAAACGAGATGAAAATTATAAAAATAAACGAATTTACTAGAATACTGATAATTTCATTGATCAACATCTAGTAAATATAATTTTCACCTTGTTTGAAGATACAGAATCGATCCCGAGGTGAAAATTACAAAAGTGAGCAATGATTACTAGATATTGACCAATTAAATTATGAATATTTTAGTGAATTTGTTCATTTTGTAATTTTCAATTTTCATCTCATTTCAAGATACAGAATCGATCCCCAGAGGTTTCTCTACTATTTTCCTAGTTTTTCGTATACGTTTCTTTTCAAGGCTACGTTCTAAAACTTCCTTTCTGAGAAAGATTTTACTCTATATGCTATAGTATACGTTACGTGTACTATATATTTCGTACTATATATTTCGAGTAAATTTTCCTTAGGAACCTTGGACTATCTTTAATAGCTTCTCGTCGATGCTAATGATAAAATCTCATAAGATATTTCGCTATATAGTGAAAATAAAAACCACATGGAACTGGAAACGAGGAAGATCCGGCAGGATCCAAGAACGAAGCGTATCGCACGGTTGGCAACACTGCTTCGCACAACGAACGTTGACGAACGGTCACAGCTCATGTTAGAGTATCGGCGTCATCACTCGGTTGCTTTGTATCATTCGGTCAATTTTTTTTTTTTAACGTGTGAGTTACGATCTGTCGTGATACGGATTCAGTGATCAAGGCTCGTGTGATAACGCTCACATCGCTCACGTGTACGAGAATCGCTCGTACGTCGGTTTAACTGTCGATTTCAGTTTCTTCGTTTTTGCGTTTTTCCCCACCCCTCTCCGGTTTATCGATGGACACGTCTGTCGGTTATCACGCTACTACGGAGACGTCGGCGGCTGGAACGGTAATATCTCATTCTCTACATTCCGTATCTCCTTTTCACTTTCCCCATCTCCCGCTTTCTACAGTGCAACTGATATGATCACGTTTCTCTCATATTCTTGGTTCTATGAATGCTCGAAGAATCAATAAATTGAACGATCAGCGTCATGGGCGACGTGAGCGATCGAGGATCGTTCTTACGATAGACGACGATTGGTAGTACTTTTCTTGAAGTGGACTCGACTTCGACCGCCATTTCGCTCATCTGCCTCTCCTTCCATTTCTTCATCGCATTATGACTTGCGATACGCATTCGTCTTTTTTGCCTGTTTACTCCCGATATCAGCGAAGCGTCATAGCTATGCGAAAATAGCTATGAAAAAAAAGAAAAAAAAGTTAATGATTCGGAGTATCGAAATTCAGAGTATCAAGGTGGGAGAGGCAGAAGAGAAAACCCGGCCGCGTATTTTAGGCGGGATCATCTATCGCACGCGTGATGTATCTTACTTTCTGCGATGAATATGAAACTGATATACATACAATTGGAAAGAGGATAAAAAATATGTGAAAGATTTATCTAGAATGAATGAGAGTCAAGAATTCTCAAAGGTCTTCGGTCCTTGACAATTATTGGTCTTCTATAGATAAAAGTAATCGCCAGATGATCATAAGACACATTTAGGAGGTTGATCTTGAAAAGAGAGATGAAAATTATCTCGAAAATTGCAGAAGTAAAAATTCAGGTGTTGATCAGTGAAATTATAATATTCTAGTAATTTGCTCATTTTTGTAATTTTTATTTTGTTCCAGATACACAGGTGTTCCATTTCGTGATATAAGTCCACGCAATTATTGTTCAATCTTTGTTACTCTCTGAGGTCCAGGTTTACAACTCACGATTAACTCTTAACTAAGATTCATTTGTTTCTTATCTCTTTCCAATTCAAGAATTGGAAAGAGACAATGAATAAGTTGAACCTCGGTTAAGAGGTTAACAGTAAGTTGTGGAACTAGGTCTTAATGGTAAAAAAGATAGAATAATTGTGTCAACTTATATCATTAAGACCGATTTCCATAACTCGTGATAAGCTCTTAATCAAGATTCAATCTATTCCTCATTTCTTTAGTTCCATTCCTCATTTCTTTTCAATTGTTGAAACAAATAAAGAGAGTAAGAATACATAGCTAAAACTAGATCTAAATGGAAAGCACAATTGATCCCCAGATTCCTACTGTCTGCTTTCCAAAGTATATGTTAGGCTTAGATCTTTTCTTTTTATGCTTGTTTCTATCACAATGTAATTTAATTTTATTCTTTGTTCAATTGACTCATCTTTTTCTAATTCTAAGAATTAGGTCAATCTTAAGGCCAATTTTAGAATTGGAAAGAGATGAAAAATAAGTTAAACTTTGGTTAAGAGTTAACTGTAAATTATGAAATTGAGCCTAAAAGTGCTAATGTTTTACTTAAGAACTAAGCGAAGAAAAATTACTATAATAAAAACGAAAAAAAGTGACGAAAAATAAAATATTTTATCAAAATAAAGGATGTACAGTCTTGGCCAAAAATATTATAGGCATCATATGAATTATTATTTTAAGTTGTGACTCATACATTTGTGATATTTTTTGTAAATTATCCTTTGTTTAAAGAATCCTTTAAACTTATGTGTAATGCTGGTAACCAATAGATAATGCATGTAAAAGAATTTTAAATAAATGAAAAAAATATAAATTCCTATAAAATATTTTTAGCCAAATTAATTATTAAAAAATCAAAAAATTTCAGAATCGTATCTTTTTATACAAGAAATATAATATTAATCTAAAAAATTGAAATGATTAATAACTGCTCGGTACTTCCAGGATTAATTTTGACGCGCAACAAGTTTATTCTCCGGATCAAATTGTTGGAATAAAACCTTTCTTGCAATTTACTTTCTCCAGTCCAGTTTTTTGTATGTCGGTTTTTTGCATCTGCTTTATATATCCTGCATTTAAGGTGAATAAGGTGAAGAAATATATAATTAGATGTTGAAGAGAGAGGAAAAAGAGAAAAGATGAATAATATAAAAAGCACTTTGTACTTTATGTATTTTTTTGTACTTTTCTCCTTCCCCCTCCTCTTTCTTTCTCCAACGTTCTAATTATATATTTATTTTAAATATAAAAAATATGAGTAAAGTTATAAAAAAACAGATCTTTTATATTTCCTAGCTGTCTATTTTTTGTGTTTAATATAACGCTCTGGAAATATTTTTATTTTTTTATATGTAATATATGTAATTCCAATGCATTAATATTGACAAGACACCTATTATTGTTATGCAAAAAGTGAAGCAAAAATAATAGATAAATTATCATTCTAAATAATTCTTTTATTATTTGTGCCTGAATTATGCCATAATTGCCTGAAAGAATTATTGACATAAACGAATTATTAACATCATACATCAGAATTTTTAAATCTAAAACAAGTTATAAAAAATAAAATGTAAAAATTGTCGTATATACGTATTCATTAACCAATTGAACATTTTGTTTCAGATGGTGTCATCTAATCAGCCGGTAAGAGCATATGAATAACTATATATTTTTTCTAATTAATAACAACTCTGACAAAAGACGTTGAATATCTTATTGAAGAACAAAAATTAGAATTTAAAAATCCTTATTTATTTTGCTACATGATAACTCATCATCATAATAATGTGCTCAAAATATTTTACATTATTATAATGTCATATATTCTGTAAAATTTCAACACAATTGAGCAATAGCAAATCTCGAACAGACACCATACTTTCTACAAAGGATTTATGGTCGATTTCTGAGATACAAATTTTGTATAATCTTACAGTCTTGCTTTTCTATAACAATGCATTAATGCTTATGATTTTCTCGGTGATCAATACTCGACGCAATAATAATGCATATGATTTCATATTTCACAGAGGAAAACAAAAATATTTGTTGGCCGGTTGCCGGAAAATTGTCGTAACGATGAGTTACGACAATTGTTCTTGCGCTTTGGTGAGGTGACCGAATGTGATGTGATGAATCGATATGGCTTCGTCCACATGGCACGAGAGGAGGATGCAGCTGCGGCGATCAAGGCACTCCACAATTCCAACTTCAAGGGGGCAACAATCAACGTGGAACAGTCAACTGGAAAGTCACGCGGAGGCGGAGGAGGACGCCGAGATGACAGAAGAGGTGGACCAATGAGAGGTGGTAGGGGGGGACGAGACGGTGGTAGAGACGCTCGTCCTGGACCATACAATGATAGAAGAGGTTGGTATTGTTTGTACCTCAGTTTGTACCATAAATTCCGACAAGACTATTTTCTCATTTAATTTTCTACAAATATCTACATCGTCCCTGTATATGCATTTGCGCCACACTCTCAATATAGTCGTAATATTCAATATTATTACCGTAATATTTTCGTTGATGTTTTGCTTTTTTTCGCTGTCCCGTACCAATGAGTGTAAAATAGGAGATTCATCTCGCTTAAGCCTCCGGAGCCACATACTTAAATCTATAACACAGTTACTGAGTGCTTCTCATTTAGTAACACAAATGTCATTCTATCTTTGTTACTCATTGAATGCTAAAACAGATAAAAAATAATGTTTGTGTTGACTTGTATCATTAAATAGAAAGCACGGGATTGTAAGATTTATTTATGTTAAGTGAAAGGCATTAATTGATTTCAAAAAATCAAAATAATATAAGAAAAGAATGAATACTGAATATATTTTAATAAGAATAATTGTAGCATAAAAAAATTAAATTGACATTTTTGATAAAGAAATTTATAATTGAGTGAGTTTAACATCTATCATTAGCTTCGGAGGCTAAAAACCATCTAGCAAGGCTCTCTAGGCTACGTTCAGAATCTTCACGCAAATGCACCCAGGGTTCTTGTTTAATATTCGCTGAACAAGAATAAAATGATAATACTCCGAATTTTTCCTGAACGCACCCCTTCGCAACGATATTACGCGACAGTAATCATTTGAGAAAATAGTATGTTGGAATGAAAAATGACATTAAAACCTTGACACGATGTACACTAAAAACCAATTCCTTATCTCGGCATGCTTTGCAGTTCTTCCGATCCAACTCGTTGGTTACGATGGATCTGCTGCAGGTGGCGTCGCGACCGGATACACCGATTACAATCGCGGGGCTGGTGACTTTAGCGGCCGTGGAGCGGACTTTGGTGCCGGCTACGGTGATCGCGGAGCTTATGGTCAGAACGTGGGTGGCGCGGCGATGGGTTATACTTCGACGGCGCCGGGGATGGGCGGTGGATACGGACCAGCTGCAGGTGCTGTGGGAGGATACGGACCAACTGGCGCGGCGGATTATGGGCGAACAGCTGATTATGGTCGCGCCGACTTCGGTGCTAGAACAGACTACGGTAATCATAAGGGTGATGTTTGTAACTTTAAAAGTATATGATTTTGTCTCAAATAACTAAGTATGTGACTTTGTATTTTGACACAGATGTGGAGTAATTGCGAGTAAATCTTTGTTATGTGAGGTGTAAAATAGAAACGGTATAATCTTAGCTTCAAGATGAAAAATTATTATTTATTTGTCTAAAATTATCTGAATTTTACATTGTAATCGTTTTGAAGAATTAAATATAGGTTAAATTATATTTACACGCTCATTGATATTCTTTAGTATCTGTATTTGTCACTTGATACGCATATTTAGTCATTTATTAATTTTATAGTTGACAATATGATTTCCGTGAGACGAAAGGAATCCACAAACTTTTCAAGTGAAAACAAATAAAAAAATTCAATGTAATCGAGAATCTTAATATCATGTTGTATAGGAGTTGGTGGAGGCATGGCCGGAGATTTTAATCGTGGCGCGCCTGGCCCAGTAGATTATGGTCGTACTGATAATTTCGGTGCCAGTCGCACAGTCGATTATACAGCGAGAAATGATTATGACCGAAGTGCGGCTGGACCGATGAGAAACGGTGGTGCCGTTGCTACTACTGGGTATGGAACTGGGTACACTGATGTGGGATATGATGAAAGCCACTGGTAACGTAGCTTTTCTAATTCTCTTTTGCTCCTTTCTCAACTCTACGAGACCGTAACTCTCGATTCTGTTGCATTTCTAATTCGATGCCGAGTTGTCTCTCAAATCAAAGTAGATTTACAAACAAGTAAATGTTACATGTTTCTAAAGGCCATTCTTTTGTTTATATTGTACAAAACATCGAATTGTAAATACTTATTCTATTTTGGTTTGAGAAGATACAACATTAGTCATCTTTCAATTATAAAATTTTTTACATGAGATTTTTTTTATATATAATCTTGGAAATTTTATATAATAGTAACTTTATTTTTGTTTATGAGAAATATTTTTTATAATACGATAAATTTTTTATATTATTTATTTTCTTAATAGAAAAAAATTCTTTACTTAGATTTAATTAATTTTAGGACTAATTTAAGTACAGTAAAATGTAGATCATTTATTTCGATAATTTATTACGCTTCCAGTTATTAATAAATGCACAATTTAAAAATTCATGATAGAATTATACATTAATCCGTAATTAGAAAATTGGAAATTATAATATATTAGAAAAAATTAGAAAAAAATAATTATATAAAAATTTTATCTTTGGAAGCAATAAATTTAATAATTATCTATATTTTACTGTACGCTTTTATTTTCTTTTATTACAACAGCACAATACACACATGTGAGAAAATCTTTTTTTTATTTAAATCAAACATTATTTTTTATTTTTTATTATGTTTAAAGTTTGAATGTCAGCACTGGAAAGAGAACCAGGTTTTTTATTATATATGTTTTTATAATTGTAATTGTATATAAATTCTCGAATCGTGCAATTTTCAGTGTAGACAGTCAAACTTTTCCTATTTTTAAGATAATTTTAAGTTTTGTTTTATTATTAAATAATTATATTATAAATAATTATATTATAAAATAATTTAGATCTCTGAGATTTTGATCAAATTTAGTTATTATATTAAGTTTATTCGTACATTAGATCCACTAAAAATATGGGTACGAATACATTTATAATTGACAGTTCAATAAAGTTTACAGAGCTCACAAATGAGCTTTGCTTTGTTTAAACTGTTATCGTTATATTTTATTTTTATTTTAACCTGAGAGACTTTTTCAAATACATAAAATAAAAAATTTTTTAAATAATTGAACGATATGTATTATAAAATATTGTTGCTTCTGTAACAAAAGATAAATAATAGAATATTATTAACATAATATAAAACAAAAATATTAAATGTCACTCAGGATAGAATAAAAATAAGTTAATAGAATTAAATTATGTACGACAGGGATTATCCGGGTGGGCCAGGGAATATGATGGGTGGGCCTGGGTGGGTAAATCAGGGAGCTTCAATGGCCTACGGAGTGAGGGACGGTCCTCCTGGTAATGATATGCATCCATTTGACAGGCCAATGAGCACTGGACCTAGCTACAGCACAGGGGCACCTAGTTACAGCACTGGTCCAGGACCACAAGCTGATATGTTTAGTAGAAGACCTGGCAGTGCCGTGCCCAGTGGCGGATATCCACCAGTTGCTAGCGGGTGAGTTGCAAATCGTAACAAAACGTCTTTCTAAAACAGGCCTATTCAACATCCAACTTGTGAGTTAAATGCTCCCATTTCTCCATTGTCTCATTGAGCGAAATAGAAAAAACAAAACTATAAATGAATTCTGCTTAGTGTCTGTTCTTTTTTTGTTTTCTTTCTATCTCGCTCAACGAAACGATGGAGAGGAAACATTTAGTTCGCGACTAAAGTTTTGGATAGAATCTTATTTTTTTTTCTTTCCGTGTGGAAAACGATTATTTTATGTTGCAGCTATGCCGAGGGATATGACAGACCCGATGCGTATGGTCCTCCACGTGGCGGCGGACGGTAAGTTGCACTTTCTTAACTTTACCTTATATATAATATTTATCTGTCTCATAAAACTGCGGTTATGAAAAGTAACACACGTTTGAAAAGCGAAGAGAATCCATATGCGTATGTTTGTCAGTTGGCGTTTTTACTCTTCTTTGCGTTATATACGCCACCTTCGTTCTTGCCTCGATTATATGTAATACATATGCAATTTCTATATATGCGGATTCGATGCAGGTTGAATATTTCTGTAAAAGTATAAGGTGTGACACTTAGCGCGACACTCGACCATGTACGGAAGCGTTCACTTTCGCCGTGTACGATGCCGTTTTGCGTATACGAAATTGTTGCTTTTATTGATAAATTTATTGGAAGCCGACGTTTCTATCTTACGAGTGTAAAAGAGAACAGAGGCTGAAAATCTCGCATAACTGAAAGTCTCGCAAATCTAAATTAAATCTAAATGACCACACATGAAATTAATGACTGCATTTTATACATATATTTATAATTTTTATATATTACGTAGAAATTTTTCGACATATCTTCTAAGTTAATTTCATTTCAATTAGTTGCAATAACGTAGTTTTGGTATTTATATAATAAATAAAGATAAAAGAAAAATTATTTGAGAAAAAATTTTTTAATTTTTATGAATAAATTTGGAATCTTTTGTAGATTAAATAATATTGTTTTTTTACTCCAAAAGTGAAAAAAAATTATGTACATCAATTGGAGGACTTGTTGCCACGACATCAGTATTTGTGATATATCACCTCTCTTCTTTTACGTACTCCGCAATGAAGATTCTCGAGCACGTCCGTTCACGATGCGCTATGCGATCAGCCTGCGGCAATTCCGTAATGGCGAGATGCGCTCGGAAAGGCGGAAACTTCTCCCGTAAATACGAGAAAAAAATATCTCCGGTTACATGGCTGACTTTTGCGAGCAATTCCGCAGTGCAAAAGATGAATTCAAATTTTTGCAGTCCGTAGAGACACATCTCAAAGAAGACGGAATCTCCGACCTTGCACATCTATCGCACGTTCATCGCGAATACAAACTGACCGCGAACACACTGCGCCTCTGCGCATCGCAAAATTGCAATCTGCGAAACTACAAACGCACGCCTTTCGCATTTGCTGTCCTCTGTTCTCTAAGAACTTTCTGAGACACTTTCCCAATTCAATGTCGGTGTTTCGAGAAACGAGAAAAAAAAGATGCGTTGTAACCATGCGCCTATGGCGAACATCCGACAAAAGGTTTTTCGACATCGTGAGACTTGAGACTCTTCTGTTCTACACGGAGTTCGAGTCAATTTCCAAATGCACTTGCGGCGATGCACGGAGAGATGATGCACAATTGCGGCGTGTCGACCAGCTTCTGACATGTATGACAGTTAACCAGAACTGAGTATGAACTTTGCTCTCATCATTTTAAGCGTTACGAATTTATATTTTCATTCATATAAATTGAATTGCTCCTTAAAATGTTTATATATAATATTTTGCCATAATGTGCTGTAAAAATTTGTATTCATTATTTACAAGCAATGAAATTCCGATTTTATCACTAAAAAAAATTTAGCGGAGCAATTTATGAATAAATATATAAGTTGACTAAATTTAATAATCGGATAATGGAACGATAAGAACGCCCAGATCTGGTAGCTGTGCTTCACAATAAATCTGCGTTATATGCGCTGCGACGTGAAACCAAAAAAAAAAAGAAAGAAAGAAAGAAACATCCACAAGGCTTCCTTAAATATACGACTATCATGCCGTTGAAATTACAATTTCGATCCCGTATCACAGAATGTGTCTCGTGATGATCGCGCATGCCAGTGTTACATCTTATACTTTCTTCTTGCTCCTTGCATAGCAAGGCGATCACGTAATTAATTCTGCGATTTTTCATTTTTTGACCTTTTAGCTTCCCAGGTCCGGCAGACGCAATGCCACCGAGGTACTAAACATGTACTAAACGCACTAGCGCATGCGAAAGGCGACCGAAAAAAACAAAAACCGTAAAAAAAAGATCAGCCTTTTAGCAGCGATCACTCGCTTATCGGACTCGATTACCTAGGAATTGCCGTCTGCGTTCGTCGTTGAGTCCACGATAATTATAATGAAAACTATATAAAACTTACAATAGAACTTAACGTTTAGTTGTATCGTAAAGTACGGTAAGAATAAGGAGGATATCAATAGAGAATATATAAACAATTATTTGAATTTGAATTTTTTTTCAAGTACATTATTAATGAGTTCATATATGAATTGATCAATTAATCAATTTATTATTGATAAACCTGCTGTTAGCCTATTGTATGTTTAAAGAAAATTTTCGACATTACATTATTCATGGAGTTTATGTTCGTAATTTTTTTCCTCGCTCCCTTTTTTATAAATAGATAAATTCCGGTATTACCTAAGTGTGGGTTTAACATTTTGCTCGATTTAATGCTCTAACTGCCTACAATGTAGCGTATATATGATTTTGTTATATCCTATAGTGCTTAGTATTAATTCTACAAAAGGTGACTTATGCTACAATAATGATGTTGTATAATCGTTTTTTACACATAAGAACTTGAATAATATTTTCAAATGTTCATTCATAAAGCAAAGAATAGCAATTATCACAATGTACCTTTATATAAAACCAATAAAGTGCAAATGTGAATGCCCTAAAGCAATCTTTATAAAAGAAAAAATTTTCTAATAATGTAATATAATTCATCTTCTTGCAGTCTTTCTGTGCGCAAAATTATCACTAAATTTAATTATTTACCAATTGTATGCCATTATATTAAATACAATTAAAACATTATTTCATTAAAGATCTATCATCTATTTTCAATATCATTCATGTAAGAAAATAGTCATTTTTACCTAAAGATATTTCATCTTTATTTTTCTCTATGTCTATTTTTTTTATATCGTTTTTTTTATACTATCAATATTAAAAGTTTTTTATTATCAATATTAAAGTATGCAATCTTTACGTGACTCAATTACTCCATAGAAGAAACCATCAACTTATGCAGTAACATCGGAGTAGAATATTAGTTGTTTATCTAATACATCAACTTGTGTCATTCGTAGCAGCGAGCAGAGCAAGCCAAAAGCATAGATTATTAATAATCAGCGTGCGTGCAATTATGCTCTTTAATATTCTTAATTCGACGACGTTATGCATTGTAATCTTGAATTCTTCTTGAAGGACAGTCTAACAGTAACATGTAATTATTATTTCTTTGTACATTAATAGTAATAATATTGGTAAATGTAAGAATGTTCTATGTGTTTCAAAATATGGAAAATTTTGTGAAATGTCAAAAAATTAATCGAACATAAAAAATTCAATGACAATGCAGAACGCCAAATCAATCTCCAGCTGGTGCAGTTTACTTAGTTAGGCCTGTACTGTGAGAAACGCCGGTTTGTGAATGACCGTGCGATGAACGCGATTGTCGAACACGTTACCCTGGTGGCGGCGGCTTGTTGACCTGCGATTATTGAAGAAACCGATTACGACGATTATTCGCTATGCGTGGCTACCCGTAGATGCGGCGATCAGCGAATAAAGCAACCTGCGATATGTGGATAATGCGCCACAAATTGCGTTTGCGCTCAAAGCTTGGCGTGCTTTGAATTTAACCAGGAAAAGGTATGTTTAACGCGTGCGAACCTTTATATTTTATCTATTGAGACAAACCCAGAGCGCCTATCTCTCAAGGGGGGAAAGGAATCCTATCACCTATTTATATCAGTGTTTTCCACCTAAGTGCGAATGGAGAATGTCCGGTCGAACAAAATATAAAGCTGTTAAACGAAAGAAAAAAAAACCGTCGATTACCAAAGCGCGTGTAAAGAAAGCGGCCGATTTTCTTCTCGATGATCTCTCGGCGTGTTGCGCATTGCGACAGAAAGCGCATTGATTCTAATTCCATCTCTATCTTGTACACACATAAAGCGACTCTTGTTAAGATGCAACTAATACAACTATCCACTCAGATCTCAATCAAAAACGAATCTACATTATTTATTCTTTTGCTTGAATGCTTCTTATTCTCCTTTCTTTTCTTTTACTTAATTATTAGGGAATTAGATTAAAGAAATGTATTGTTTATCTCTTTTATAGATATATGGTATAGATTTATGGTTCACACAATGATTTTTATATAATAAAATTAATAAATTTATAATTAAATTTTTATAATTAATAAATTATGAAATTTTGCATTACGAGATTAATATTAGTGTGTTAAATATCAAATTGTACATTTAATATTAAATATCAGATATATTTGACAACTCAAGAAATGAAAGATTATTGTAATCTAACTTTTTTAACAGATTGAAAATAGATTGATATATTGCATCTCTCGAAATCTCACGAAATCTCTCTAAATTACGCGTTTGTATCGATGCTTTATGAGATGGAATTAGAGCGCAAGGCAAAAACGAATGCGATGCGTGAATTGAAAAGAATGCTGGTTTCTTGCTAACTTTTGCCACCGCAATTTGCGAATTGTTTGTTTGAATATCGTTACCACCGCCGAATCTCGTTCCGCAGATTAAATTTTAAAATTTCGCTCGTATCTCGCGAAACTAAGCGCCACGTAATGGCGTAATTGTAATACACGCCGTTATGTCCTCGGAATAACTTGATGTTGATGGAAGAACGTCGTAAAAAATTTTCTCAAATTGTCGACCTGTACAGCGCTCCTATTAACTGTTCAATTGAAATGTTATGTCTCTTGTTATACTCCCCAAAAAAGTGCACTCATTTTATGAAATATTTATCAATATAAAATATATATAATGTACTCTTGATTTCACATCGCGTTCAGATTCAAGTTAATAGAATCATGTAAAGTCAATTGAAAAGAAAGTGAAGTATTATACAGACATATTTCACTAATTGTTAATAATTGATCAGCATCGATTTTATCTGGCGTTCATACAAATATACAATAAGCTAGTTTCATTATTTGCCCACAATTGTGGGATATTTCATGTACGTTTCCATATAATAAAATAATTTTTTTAATAGATTACAAACGGGATGAAGACAAATGACTGATGGACATTGAGATGAACTCAATGGGAACTGCTAATAATCCTCAGAAGCATTCACTATCAGTGAACTCGTTTGCTCGTTTGGGAGACGAGAGTTAGATGTGCAGAAGATGGATAATTATTCCTGGCTGCTTGTAACAAGAAGAAAGTACATAGGAATAAAGTATGGAATTACTATCAATTATATACATTTTCTTTATGCAATATATAAATATGTTTTGTTAGTTAACTATAACACGATAAGGTAATTCATTTTTTTAAAGATAATAAAATTTTAGCAATATTTAAGTTTTTTGTCTTTAATCCTGTCCTTAATCTTGCCAAATGTAATAAAAATATTTACTTAACTAGTTATAAACTAGTCTCATAATTAATAGTTTTATTATTATATCTGTCTATAAAAAAATGTATATATAATAAAGGAAGATAGAAAATTGAGTCTGAATATTTTAATATGATTTTTATTAAAATGGAAAAATATAAATATATGCAAAAAATTATATGAAATTAGAATATTTTGTCTCGTATTTTTTATTTTAAAACGAACATCATTAAACATATATAATATGCAAAATTTATTTTTTCTATCCCATCACTTCTCCGTAAAGCCAATGCCAGATTATATGCGATTGAAAATTGTCTAGCATTAGTTTTAGAGATAAACTGATTATATATGGTATACTATAATAGTAATAATACTAACAAAATAAATTTATAAAACGAGTAAAGCTATAATGTGTCTACAATATATGCTCAAACAATATGGCACAATAAAATAATCTAATTCTTTTTTAATGATTAACTCTTCAATTTTTGCTAATGTATTTAATGAGATATCTGTAATATAATTTTTCATAATATATTTTCTTTTTTATATTGGAACCCAAATAATATATGCAGACACGATTTATAATCAATTTGATTTTTTACTATTTTATATAAGCTGGAGACTCTACTATGTATAAAATCATTTAGTGATAAAAATATAATATGAATACTTCAATCGATAAATTATCCAATATTAATATTATTTTCATTTTTAGTTGATTGTATATTAGATATTTTATCAGTGAAAGTATTTACACTTTGTTATTTTTATTTATAACAACCTTTATTTACTTGAAACAACATATATCGAATAGAATTCTTCAAGTGAGAATCATTTTCTCACGTATTTAATTAGAAAAAATAGTTATGAATTATCCTCCAAAAATGATTATTAATTATCGTTATTTCTGAATAAATTTGTATTATAAAAATCATTTTAAAAGAGTCAGAACTTTTTTTACTACTCAATATAACAACTCAGTATAATATTTGAGTATGATGTTATAAGTTCATGATAAACTGGGTTCTGGTCCAACACCGTCTGCAAGTCTGTACACGAGTGAAGCTACTTCCACAGCTAGTTTGTTAACATCTGACGAATTCTCACATTCCGCATAAACGCGGACGATATCTTCAGTTCCAGAAGGTCTGAAAAGAAAATCAGTTAATCTATTATGATAATTTTTATGTTTAAGATTTTTCAATAAGCTTCTGATGAATGAAAACTACTTCAAAGCCTCACTAAAACTTTTATATCAAAAGACATACCTAACGAAAGCTCGACCTCTTGAATATTTCAAGACGATTTTGTCAATCTCTTCTTGTAAGCAAACAGGAGTCAAGCAATGTCTTTCTGCATTCGTTGTTGTTATAATATTTCTATCCTTCACTCTGACTTTGAGCTGCCTATTCGGAAGATCGTTGTAACTTTTTTCCCACTCGATAACATTCCAGCCCTTGGCGTGTAATATAGTCTCGACTAGTAACATATCGCTCAACGCATCGCCAACCGTTTCGTTTATTAAATCGATTACATCCCTCAGCTTTGAAGAGGCCACTCTTTGTGTCGTTGAAAGCATTTCGTTCTTAATTTGGTTCTTGATAGCTTCTTTAGTAGTATTTTTGAAGATTACGGTTCCATGTCCGTTTGCCTCGAAATAGACTCCAATATCAAATTCCAGCGCTTTCTTGTGCAGATGCTTCACACCAGTTGGCACACATGCCACTGGAACTTTCAAAATATTCGAAATATAATCGGTTGAACCACCGTTGGCATATGCGGTTTGCACCAAGCCTAATTGTAAGGATAAACCACTCGTTTCCAATAATTCCTTGAAGTAAGCGGCCACTAGCGTTGCTATTCGATCCCCATCCAAAAGATGAAATTTATTATTTCCATCTATGTAAAAATACACCACTCTATCAGCGTCTCCGTCTATGCTGACGCATCTAACACTCTTCTCGGATAGGATATTCAGAGGCAGCGTCTGTTGTACTTTAACATAATCCGCGCCACACATATGATTCAAGTCCCCGCTTCCATCGTTAAATAACTTGATATCCAATACATCCTTCAGATATCTCTGAAACTCTCTCGCCGCGATAGCACCCACGCCATTTGCAGCATCCAATTGCAATTCGCTTATGTACTTTCCATTATTTATCTCAGTGCCTCGTATGCTTTTGAATACTGCTGCTAGCTTCGAATAATAACCCTGCAGCGTGGGATCGCCGTAAGTGCCATCAGTGTTCGTGCATACCACGACGTAGTGTAGCTGCGGAGTTGTGACCAATCCTAAATCTATAACATGGCCATTTAATGCTTTGATTCCTGCTAATGCAGCTTTCAACAGGATGGGACTGCTTTTACGGGTATCTCTTCCTATTATCACCGTGGCTGGTACCGATAAATCAATATTTTCCTTGGTAGATATATGTACCAACATTGATATTAAATCACTGTCCAGTGTATTAGCTAGATTTGTCGCTATCATTTCCCAAGAAACTTCGAGCATTTCGCCAGCTGGATCGACAAGCTTGATGCCATTATCAGGTTCTAAATTGTGACTCGCAGTAATCATTAGACCTATGGCGGCTGTAAGAAATTTATTTACCAAGAAAAATTTAAACAAACTTAAAATTTCAATGTTATATTATAGAATGGACGGTTGCTTAGCACAAGTTTCAGTTGCTATTATGTTGCTGTCACACAAAAATAGTATCAGGCATTATCTGATCTGCCTTGACCGAATATAGCTCTCTTCGTTTATTTGTGCTGTAGCATTAATTGCCATAAAGTTGTCATAATCTGTTTGTAAGAGAGCAAGTGAGTATTGCCAGCAAATCAACCGTCAATGGCAGTAAAAATAGGTAATCTATTAAAATCAGAAGCTGCTTTCTTCAATATTAAAGGCAATTTGAACAAAATAATATCAAGCAAATTAACAGCAACTTGTGGGCATTTTGTTATTTGGATACATATTACACTATGTCTTTACCTTTCTTTGCTTTAGATCGTAACACAGCTAAAAGGCCCATTCTGTATAAAACATGCTCCAAGATATCCGACCTAAAATTGATACATATTATAATTGATATATCAAATTATCTTAAACATACGAAACATTTTGTACAGCTTGTATTAGACAAAGAATGAAGTAAATAAAGAACATTTTGCAAAATTCAGCAAAAGATTTTGATAAATTAAGTAATAGTATATTATTTTAAAAAAGATGGACTCAACAAGTATCAATGATTTAAAAAAAAATCTCGCTTACTTTGTTCTAAAGCCAGCAGTTCCATATTCGATATGTCCGTCATTTTTCCGACTGTATTCCGAGTTCACAACATTGTTAAAATAATTTGATTTCATTGTGTATCGATACGCTTTAATAGGAGACGAGATTGACATTAGAGTGACAGTTCCACGTGAGAATGCCGAGTACTTGCCATATGGCGAATATTCATGTATTCATGTATTCATCCAACGTGCTCCAACATACTATTTTGTACTTTATTTTAGTTTTAAATAAATTACCTTTGTAGCTGCACAACGTAACATTTTCTGCATTTAAAATAAGATAGACATACATATGATATATGTTAAAGTGAAAAAGATAAACGTTCAATAAGAGAAAGAAATCTAAAATGAACCATAACCATAACCAAACAATTCACTATCCCGCCATCGTCGCTAAATGCGTTACGCACTGTACAGTGGCGCTCAAGCGGTATAATTCGGTACTTCAATATGAGGTCGAGACGCACCACGCATGCACTAGATTCGTGTTTCAGATCTAAAATCTTAAATACTCCAAGATATATACTTTTTCAATAATTTTTGCATATATAGAACGTGTGAAAATTATTAAATTGTTTATTAATCGCTATAATTGTTTATTAGGTCCACATTTTAAATAATAAATTAATTGTGAGAAATCTTGGGATCTGTGCTGTATACCAGAAATTAATTTTCCGGATATTAATTAT
>Ga0157363_1001412_pt1 | contig 19985 bp, 16 predicted proteins | sample AttsexASBM1_FD_111477 | JGI IMG/M metagenome (GOLD analysis project Ga0157363, IMG submission 111477) | Fungus gardens microbial communities from leaf cutter ant in Ribeirão Preto, State of São Paulo, Brazil - Atta sexdens ASBM1 | ecosystem: Host-associated > Fungi > Mycelium > Unclassified ... | reverse complement strand
TTTTTTTTAAAAAATATTTTTTTTATGTTTTTTATATATATATATTTTATATTTGAAAAAAAATATATATATATATATATATATATATATATATATATATAATTTATTATTATTATTAAATACATTAATTTCTTCACAGATAAATTTATTATTTCCAAGTATTCCAAATTAAATTTTCATTTTTTCCCTATTAATTATCATAAATAATAAAGTCCTGTAAATAATTTGGAAATTAATAGAGAATTTAAAAATTATCCATCATAATATAAAATAAATATATAACAAAAAAATTAATGTTTATTATTTTTCATCAAAACTCTGCTTATTATAAAACAACAGTCAATAAGTTTAACATAATGACAATAATAACAAAAATATTAATTCAAAAAATTATATTATTTTTTTTATCAATACATTGCTTTATCATTTTAATTCTTATTCTTGTATCATATATCATTATTCTTTTAAGAGAATATTTATTAAATTTGTATTGCATAATGTATTCAGAAACAGTCTGAATACGTTATAATATTAAATAGCAGGATAAAAATATTTATATAATATTTACAGAAAGATAAAATTTCTTAAATAATTTAATCTAAATAAATCTGACAAAATATAGTAAATATGTACAAGTGTATTATATAATACATATCGTTCTTACAGATGATGACTCTGGAAGTATCGAAGAAGTATACAGGAAAATTCTTCTATTTTTCTTAATGTAATTGACAAGCTCTGACAGCAATCAATTGCAGAAGAATAAATACAGGACTCAAAACTTCAGAATACTCCAACGTGCTTTGTCCAGAGAGCTTTTTACACAGAAGATACTTAAACACAAAAATTAATAATAATGATATTTGACTCCATAGAGCTCGCAAAATGCCTGCTCTAATCATTCCTTCCATATACATTCTTATAAAAATAATAGCGCAAAAATACGTATTTAAACCATCTGCTACAAAGAGCGGCGAAAATACTTCCCACCATCCTGACGGTCCTAAAAATAAATTTTCATCTAATTTTAAAGCTAGCAAAATAGTGAAGAACATTAAGGCAATTAAATTGATCCATATCTCAAAGGTCGTTAAACCTAACCAGTGAACTAGTTCGTTTAAAGAGAAGATCATCGTAAAAAAATTATATAATTCCCTATAAACTATATTGAAATAATAATGTAGCTAATAATTCCATTCACTCTATATACATATTCTATTATTCACTCTATCTACACACTTATTACTTAAACATATCGTTTTACAAAGTCTCAATATCAATTTGTTTTTAATTTAGATCTCAGCACAGCTACTGGCACTCTCCTAATGACACGTATGTGTATAGAAGAATTTTGCCTGTTGTTTATCTCATCATCTACATTGTCGTTTAATGCTTCTAGATCATCTGTAATTAACAAGATATTCTTAGACTTTCATTTTAGTTTGATTATGTATATAGAAAAGTATACGTACCTACTAAAGTGATGGTAGAAGTTTTAACATCAAGATCTAAAGTATCATGATGAATTTCTTTCAATCGTAGAGCCAAGCTGGCTGCTTTGCACACAGCAGCACCAAGCCCATGAATGACCAGCTCAGAAGCACCTTTGTCAAGCAGTTTCTCGCATTTGTATAATTGTCCCTAAAATATTTACAAATATCTGAGAAAATGCGACGACAGAGTTTCGAAACAAATGTGCATTCGTTTTGAATCTACAGCGAAGTTGCAACGATTGGAAGGTTATGATGACTTTTACGTGAGGTACCTTGAAAGGTGTCTTGTTGTTCACATAGATATCTCTGTCACTTGTAACGAACTTGAAGACCTGCCGCTTTCGTAAAGCGTGTTCGTTCAACGACAACTTTTTGCGACATGCACCCTTTTGTTCGGAGATGGTCTTATTTAATCCTGAATTGCTATCAATCTCGGCCATTGTGGAGTTTTTCGCAAATCTGTATCACGTGAACTCGCACTGACAACGGCGCGCATCGCTGATTGGTCGCGACTGCCTGAACTACCAATCAAACGGAAGCGATGCAGAAGCACGAGCGTAAATGCGATGGGGTGACAACAACGCGACATAACCTGCAAAAAAGGCCGGGGTCATCGATTAATGGGCGGTTTAAAGTATTTTTTTTAGACGGTTTCAGTTAAACTCGCCAACATTCAGTCACCTTCAGGGAACACGGCGGGCCAGAACGCAATGAAAGAACCTGAGGCGGATCCGAAGAACATCATAAAGAGCAGAGAGCTGCTTTACAGATTGATGATCAGGTTGTTTATAATCGTTTCTTTGCACGCTCTCCTTTGAATTTTACTCCTTCACCATTAATATTCTCTATATAAAGCGCGATTCTTTTGTAAACGTCCAATGGCAAGTGTAATTTACAATTGTAGCTTCATCAGCAAGATAAAAGTAGAACATGTGCAATGGATTATCAAGTAAGTTATGTTGAATATTTCAGTCAGTTGTTCTACGATGGTCATCAGACTCTAGCCGTCCAGCTATCCAATATGATACAGACAGATCCACCATGTCCACCTTCAGATCGACTGCTTCATTTGATGTTGATCGGTTCTGCTCATGAACCAGATCGTTCTAAGAAGGATAATAGTGCTAACTTATCCTCGTTTACATCGAGTTTTGACAACACTTTAGGTCCTGGATTAGACCTAGAATTTGAGACAGAAGCTCAGACTCAAGCTCCAGAACCAGCACAATACGAAACAGCATATGTTACATCCCACAAAGGAAACTGCAGGGCTGGAGCTTTCTCAGCAGATGGTCAGCTAATAGCTACTGGTTCTGTAGATGCCTCGATCAAGATTTTAGATGTAGACAGAATGCTAGCTAAATCTGCACCAGAAGAGATTGCACCTGGAGATCAAACTGGAGGTCATCCAGTTATAAGAACTTTATATGATCACTTGGAAGAAGTAACATGTTTGGAGTTTCATCCTAGGGAGCCTATACTTGTGTCTGGCAGTCGTGACTTCTCTGTAAAGTTGTTTGATTTTAGTAAAGCCAGTGTTAAAAAGGCTTTCAGGACCATCACAGATGCGGATCAAATTCGATGTCTATCTTTCCATCCAACTGGAGATTTTCTTATAGTTGGGACCAATCATCCGATAGTTAGATTATATGACGTAAATACTGCACAATGTTTTGTGTGTAGCATACCGAATCATCAGCATACAGCTGGAATAACTAGCATCAAGTATTCTCCAGATGCAAAGACTTATGTATCGGCAGGAAAAGATGGAAGCATCAAACTTTGGGATGGAGTGTCAAATCGATGTGTAAACACTTTCGCAAAAGCGCACGATGGTTATGAAGTATGCTCAGTGACGTTCACAAGGAATGGCAAGGTAGTAATTCTAGCGGTAACATTGCACAAGATCTATACATGTAAATTGCCAATGGAAGCTTACTGTTTTATTTCTCTATTTAATTTTGAGTAATTATATAATTTTGGGTTCCAGTATATATTGTCCTCAGGAAAGGATTCTTTGATAAAGTTATGGGAATTATCTACTAGCAGATGTCTAATAGCGTATACAGGTGCCGGAACTACAGGTAAAAAGACTATAAATTTTGATGTATTTGGAATACATTCGGTGCGGTATGCCTTGTTAATGTTATGATATAATACAATATATCACGAACATATGATTGACTAAACTGTTTTCCACAGGTAGACAGGAACACAAAGCACAGGCGATCTTTAATCATACCGAAGACTATGTGTTGTTCCCTGACGAAGCCACTACTTCGTTGTGTGCATGGAATTCTCGTAATGCATCAAGAAAACAGTTACTGTCATTGGGTCATAACGGTCCTGTGAGAATGATTATACATTCACCAACCGCGCCTGCATTTTTGACATGCAGCGACGATTTCAGAGCGAGATTTTGGTTCCGAAGAATGCCAACACATTAACGACTTATTGTTAAAATCAACAGTTAAAAGTTTGCTAACTGTGGAACTCTTTCTAATAATTTCTATTTTACAGAATAGAATAGGCGGAGATAAAGACATTTAAGGATTATATCGGACATATCGATACAATTACGAGACAAAAAAAAACAAAAAATAGGTATTACGTATTTATGCAATTTTCTATTTTATTTAGATTCTAAGTAAAAAAATTTATTTTATTTGTGTCAAAATGTATAATATTCTTAGATTAATTTCAACATTCACATGTTTCATGATGCGTAAACACAAAAAATTACATCTTTAATTCAAAGCAGCATATAAATAATTAAAAAATCCTATATTGATTTCCTCTTATAATTCTATAAATCGAAAGAAAGAAAGACTATAACAGAACGACATATATATACATTCTACAATATATGAACGATTTTGAAGCAGGTAAGTAAAGTAAGTACGCGTGCGCGATGTTAATTACAATTTAATATACGCCCGTGAAAATTATTTTCAAAATTGCTGGTGCGGTCTTTATCCAAATCATTCCGGTTTTAAATTCTGCGACGGTATTCTACGCTGTATTTTTAATTATTCTAAACGAATGTTGCTCGACAGCAAATAGCTACGAATTGAAAATTTTTTAATAAAAAAAAAAGAATCATATTCAATATTTAATTTTATTTTATTGTACACGATATCGCAAATTATGTAGAATCGCATTACTGTTGACGTAAACGAGCTTCGCCCTTTTACAATAATAATAAAAAAAAAGGGGGGAAAAATCGACAAGCGTGCAGCGTAGAATACCGTCGGCGAGGGCGAGAATCTGCATCGGGCTGATCGGGGTCGCGTGTGCGTCGCTACGCGCGTAGTTGATCGCGGCGGCGCGGGACGGCGCGTCGAACTCCCGCTCTGAGGTTTGACGAGGTGTCACGTGACCCACGCTAACCGCCATCTTTCCTTATCGTATAAACAGTGCGACCGGGCGCAGCGCGAATTCTCGCCGTGGAATCGTGGATTTCCCAGTGTTTTTGAGTGATTCACACGTGAAGAGATGTCTGACGCAAAGACGGAGACCAAGAGCGACAACAACATCGAGGATGCGTCCAAGGTAAGCAGGCCGGCGGGTACGTCAGAAACACCTTCGTCAAGCCGAGTTTTCATGCCGTGAGCGGCGTGTGCGAGACGGCAGTGTGCTCCCCTCCCCCGCGAGTGCCGTGGTCGCGGGGACGCGTCCTTCCGCGCGTACTCCCAGGGCCCCCTCGGACGACGGCGACGGCCAGGCTGTCGTATACGCGCTTACGCCGTACGCTGTGTGGCGCGTCGTTACGACGCGGTCGCGCCATGTGGTGCGTCGGCACCATGGCGCCGCGCGCCTCCAACAGACCGACCGGTCGCCTGCCCTCCCATCCTGCCTGCCTGCTTGCTTTTCTTTCTTTCATCCAGCGAGAAATTTTTCGTAACTGCGCCGTGCGTACGTACGCACATTATCTCCCGTCGTCAGCAAAGATGGTGGATGTTTTTTTTTTATCGCGCCGACTCTTGCGACCGGGGGAGAATCGCTCGCTCCACGCTCTAATCTCTTCTCTTTGTCCCCCCTCTTTTCTCTCTCTTTTTCTCTCTCGCTCGCTCCTGTTCGCTCGCACGCCATACATCTCGGCGCCGCGCGAAAAGGCGGGAAATCAGTCGCAACTCGCGGCGTCGCGCCAGGAACTTAGGCAACGCGATGGCCGTCATCGGCAGCAACGCCGCGTCCACGTCCGCGAGACGCCACCGCCGTCGACGACCGGCCTGGAGTCGTGCTCGCACGCGCGCGCGCGCGCGCGAAGCGTAGAGACGTTGAAGACGATACAGGCGAGCGCACGGCAAAATGGCGGGAAACTTGAACATGACGTTAGAGTCTCGAGGATGGTTCAACGGTCCTCGATAATCTTATCATGTCGAACGTCGTAATTATCATGTCATGTCGCGTGGTGCCGTGCGCCCGTCGCTCCGTATTTTCTTTGCAACTCGCAATTCTCTCTCTCTTTCTCTCTCGGACGATCTCAAGACGTCAACGAGCGCGCGACTGCGTAAGCGTGATACGCGTATGTACATACATACATGCATATATACATTTCTCGCGAAGAAATATGTACGTACATACATGCATACACATATGTACAAGTACACATGCGCAGACGCTGCGCGCGAGCGCATGACTGTATGTGTGCGCGATAGAATGTATTCGTAATAGCGAATACATAGGAAGCTTGATTTTGCAGGAACAGTCGACGGAGGAGAAACCGACTCCGACGAAAAACAAACGAAGCGGCACCAAGAGGCTCTCCACTCTCGAAAGGACCGCTCAGGAAGGCGAGGCAATCTTAAAGGTGCGTCTCGCGACGGCTCGCGCGATTATCTAAAAACAGGGAAAAAACTTTTCACATCGGATCGAATCGGCTTATCATACGTCCCAAAAATCTTCGCCGAGGTCCCGCTGGTCAAGGTCCTCGCCTCTTCCCCCCCTCCCTCCACCCCTCACTGTCGGTTATTTCCCTCCGTTTTAGCCTTCTCCGTCGTCGACTTCGCCTGCTGCCTACGTGAGCGTTATACGTGAGGAGTGGGGATGTTGATTGGCTGGGGTGGGGACAGCAAAGAAGGAAATAAGCGCCCTCGGCGAGGCATGAGGAACCAATCATTGCGTAGGCGCCAATTATAAATTGCTATCTATTGATGATGTTAAGAATCAACAAACATTAATTCCAATTAATTACAATTTGAGGTGCGATAAAGATGGAGTGCATTAAGAATATTGTATCTTGCGATTCACGACTTGTAACACTATGATCTTTTCGAGGCAAAACCATTTGATGTATCTTGAATTTTATTTTTTTTTTTTGCTATAGATATCCCTGGCCGTTCGTTTTTAAAACACTTGCTATTTACAGGGCATGAACAAATCTGCAGTCGGTGAAGTAGAAGGCAGGAGACGCACTCGCAGTTCAGCCAGAGGCCTAACTTCTACAACGCCAGTGCCATCGCCACCCAAGAAGGAAAAGAGGGAACCATCGACGCGGGGTGGTGGTGGTGGTCGTGGACGTGGACGGCCCAAGAGGCAGGAAAAAAACAATGAGAACAACACAGACGATGAAACATCCAACAACAAAAGCGAAAAACACACGGAAGAGGAGTCTGCAAAGATGGAAGTAGACGAAGAGAAAGAGGAGAAGGAGGAAAGTAAGACGATACAGAACGAAGACAAAAACGCGGAGGGTGCGGACAGTAAAGACAGTAAAGACGTTGAGAAAGTGACGGATGCCAATTCCAAGGACGAAAAAGTGACGGAGGAGTCGGAGAATGTGGTGGACGAAGCTAAAAGTACCGCTCCCAGTGAAGAAAAGAAGCAGGAGGAAATGAAGGACAGCTCGGATTCGAGTCAAGACGCAACCGACACAGCAGCAGAAGCGCCGCCTTTATCCTCATCAGAGTCCCAAAATCCTTCCAACACTGTTACTACTGAGGAAAATAAGGAATAACCTCCTTTCGCCTGTTTTACCACTACTTTTATGTAAGTATCTTCACAATCTTTGAGACCGACACGAATTCGTAAATATAATATAATGTTATACTTTAAATTACGTGAAATTATGCTAACATATAATAAGCAGTCTGTAAGCGATATTAACATGAGATTTATTTTACTATAGGAGGTACCAAGGCGGCGCACATATTGGGGTCACACACAAATCCAGTCCCCCCTCGTCTATTTTAACTAATTAACACCTTCTTGTCGATCGTTATTTCAACCAGCGCAAACTTTTTTGTTAGGATACAGTTTTTATTTTATCATTATCCTTATGATAACGTGACTTTCCAGAAAAACAACAAAAATGTAGAATCTGCTACGCTAGTACGAATTAGCGTTAAGAGACACTTTTTTCTCTGCCTATGTTATGTACTATATTATATATTATGTTTTTGTAGAAAAAGATTACAATCTATGATTGGAATATTATATAATTCTTAAAAGATTATAATCTAGGAAGAGAGATAACTAAATTGTTACTCTAGCGTTAATTCAAATTGTCGATGTAGTTTAATCTTGGAAATCTTTCAATCATTTAGACAGTTTTTATATCTTTTGAATCTTCATGTTATTCTCTTCCACATTATTACTAGTGCTACCTTCTAGTATCAAATTCTGTAAGGCTAATCTAGCCAGACTAATTTTTGTTTAGCTTTAATTAACAACGTTCTTTTATGGTGTTTTATGTAGCATGTATATTATATTTATATCTTAATTTTATTGTTTTTGTCGAGTAATATAAAAATCTTGTCATTGCGCTGGTTAATTAGCGATAAGCAACGCGAGGTGTAGAGCATACGTTGTTCATGTACAATGATAATATTATTGTAAAATATATTTAATATGGACTTATATAGAGAGAAGTTGTTTTCAAATCAGAGCTGACATCCGGGTTCTATAGTGTAATGCCTACGATTCAGATCTGATGTGGAAGTAGCTAAAGATTAATTCGTACATAGCAAATTACTGTAATACCTTTATCGTATATAAATAGTGACTGAATGAAGTGGAATATATGAGAACTATGGTGAAATGATTTCTCTTTTTCATGAATTAAACGAAAATAAAATTTCTGAGAAATGCGCGTTACAGCATTATCTATGTTTTCCTCCCTCGCATAAGTGTGTACTAATAATTTTTAATTCATTTTCTAATCCTTACTTTTATCGACAGACGGACTAACATTTCAAGCTGATCACGTCATGTTACATTTTTTTCTCTAAATAATTGAAAGATTCTTGATTATAGATTTGCAATTTCTCACTGTTTCATTCGCTTGAAATCATTACGACTTTTTATTGCGAGATCTTTCAGAGCATCCCTGTTCTTATTAGTCCAATATTAAATATGTTAATATTATTGTGTATTTGAACTGTGTAGCGAATGTACAGATAGATTATACAATTGATGCACTTATATTTAGAGGAAATCGCACACACCCGAGACACCAATAATACGCGAGTCTAATACAGTATGTAAATGTGTGCAATGAAGAAAGGGATTCTCGTAGAAATGCGGGGATCTTGCAATGAAAATTAACAATATGTATTACGCGATGAAACTCGAAGAATTTTATTGGCCTTTAATGCCAAATAAGTTTGCCTATATATCAAATATAACAAGCACGAGAGTATAAATATTTCTTTGTAAGTTGCACTTCCGAAGAATTTATCGAAACTGTATGTTACGAAAGAACATAGATCTTATCATTCCATTTTACTTTTTCTTTTATCAGATCAATGATATATCCACCTGAGATTTTCGATTGTAAATAGTGAAGATCAAGTGTAATATACGTGTAAATAGTTTAACATTAAGCTTCGTGTATCACACTGGACCTTTTCTTGATTACCTTGTGAAATCTCAGTTCTTATAGAGTGCCTCTAGCGTTAGCACGTTGTATAATATATGAGCGTAGAATTCTGGCGATTAAAATCAAAACCAAGCCCCATAATAGCGAGTTTACTACCGCTTTTAAAATGTACCGTAGAGATAATAATTTTTTTCGCATGTATCTTATATGGAGGAGAATATCTTATTGTACGGTTCGATATTAGAATTTCTATAAATATATATGCATATATAAGAGTATCCAGTTTCGTTGACGATCAATCACGTTTGTCCATACCTTTTTTGTTTTAATACTTCATGATGCGTAATTTAAAAAATTTACAGTACCACTATTTATATTGTATACATCACTAATATGTATCGCATATCAGTGATATATATATGTATATAGATTTTATATTCATTTTATCGCTTCTGTTCCAGTAGACATTAATTATCGTGACAATTGTGTTTTAAAAAAACTTCGATAATCTATAGCTTCTTTTTATCACATAACATACCGAAGATTGTGTGATAGTCTCGAAATTCTTTTAGAAAGTTCAAATAATACATCAACGTGCTTGCGTTTACGTATGTCGCGTCACATTTATTCATTAGTTATAATCATCACATGAAGACATATGAATTTTTTGTATAATTCCAACATGATTTATTTAGTAATATTCGATTACGACAATTATTTGGATTCGCAGGATCTTAAGTCTTTAAAAAATGTTTTTAGGTTCTAACCTATTTAAAATACAAGCAAACACAATTACCCTATCTAAAAATTGAGAATAACAACAAATAAAATAGATTTGATTGATCTTTCTGTATTATTTATTCGAAAAAGATTTAGCAAAAATTGTATAAAGGTTAATATTAAGTAAAAATTGTATAAATGTTGAAGGACTTTAGTAAACTTAATAATATTAATGAATTACAAGATCTTAACTTATGTATGTATTGATTCTTAAATATTCTAAATATTTAAGTTAAGCCTAGATATTTTTTATGAAATAATTAAGTTTGTTATATATGTATGAAAAAGAATGATATAATAATCCCAATAGAGATAGATATCCAATTCACTCCATTGAAAATAATATTCATTTCATTTACGATATTCGTCGGTATTTAAGAAATACGGAGTAATTATAATTAATAATGATTTTCCAATTATTTAAAATACCGATAAATATCGCTAAATACGGTATATTTCTGCAAGGAGAACAGGCAGAATAGGAATGTTCTCATTATAGTTATTGAAGGCACTATAATTTTTTTCTTTTTAATGAAGAAACTTATTAATTACATTATCGATTAAAGATAATATTGAAACTGAGTTGAAATTAGTCTTGCATTTCTTTTTTTTAAACTATATCTATAAAAATTTCAAGTATCTCAGTTTAAATTTTTAAACATTGATACAATAGATCAGCTGCATCATAACATCACATTTTTCTCGTTGTTCTCACGTTAATACGTGGCATGTTAAATTAGTTTATATATACAGCTTATAACTGTATCTTAAACATTTTCTACTTTGTATAATATATGGAGCTTTATATACGTTATGGGAAACTCTGGTAAGTCATAGCGAACAATCTTGTCTATTTTTAACGAGAATTGCAAATAGTTAATATATTTTACTCCATATAGCTGTTTTGTGTCTAAATTTTCTATGTTAATCTTAATTAATTTTTAATTTTTATTACGATGTATTTCATATTTTATAATTATTATCAGTCTTCAGAATCTTACTTTTTCATGGGGAACGTCGATATGTTAACTAATATTATTTTATATAATACTATTATGTTATATGAAGATCTTTTAATAGTTACTGCAATAGAGATTCAATCTTAATTATCAATTTTCAAAATATATATATATCTAAAGTGAACCTTTTGGAACGGTACATTGCCCGTTAGGAGATGGTTCTATGATCGGAGCTAGACTTGGATTTGGAGCAATGCATTGGGTAACATAAGAAGGTTGCGGTCCCAAGGTTGGGTTCCACTGTTCTTGTATATGTTGTGATGGTGATGGTACAGCATGATATTGCACCGATTGTGGATACATCACCGGCTGCGAATACATCATTGGTTGGCCGTTTATTGATGAATGATCTGGCGGGTAAGCCTCGGTCGTTGAATAAAAATGCTGCGGGTACGACGGAGGTACAGCTCCGTTCTCAGTTGCATCGTGCTGAGGTGGTAAGTACGGTACGGGTATGTAGCTACCATTTCCCAGATAGTACGAAGGATTCCCTGAGTTGCTTTCGTTCGTGTAGTGTGGTGGAAGTTCATGATAAGGAATTATTTGGTTCGATGTTGTATACTGCGGTATTGCATAACCGTTTGTCGGACCGGCTATCACACTAGGTGCTATCTGATGCGACATCGGATCCCAATGATGCTGCTGCGGTTGCAGCATATGAACATCGTATCTTCGCGCATTATATGGATTCACAGAACCACTCGGCATTGTCGCGCCATATTGACCTGAATATTGCATATGCGATGATCCGCGAGCATTTTGCTGGCGATTTCGTATCTTATTGCCTATAAGAGAAAGTGACATAAAAAAAAATGTATTGTTCTCTCACAAGTTTCACAGAAAGTTCTGTAAAACTAAAATGAATAATCAAGCATATTTTTACAAAAAGAAATGTATGTACAATGAGAAAATATATAATTAGTTAAGTTTTCATATTTATGTTCTCTGACTTACCCTTCAATCCTATTTGTATTTATAATTTTATACATACATAAGTATAAAGGATGTATATGCAATCAATTTAATAAAATAATTATTGTGAAATATTATAAAACAGAAATTATTGATTGGAAATCTCAATTTCATCAAGTGCAATTTTTTAGTACAATTTATTCACTTATAGTTCTTTTAAAACATAAAATATAGTCCAATAATAAAAAAACAAAAAATTGTTCTTAGTCAAAATCGTAATAATCTGTCTAGAAAAGATCCAAGAGAGTGGCAAATTCAAAACAATAGACAAAAAAATAGAAGATTGAGCAGATTATTACATAAATTGATAATTAATAAAAAAATAATGAAACAAACAAACGCAGATAATTAAAATTAAAACAATAAACATTAAAATATAAAAATGAAATCATATATATATATATACAATAAATAATATACAATCTCAGAAACACAAATTCGAAAGCTAATAATAATAATACGCAACGTATCTCCCATCACAAAGGACAATAATTATCAAACATTAAGCTTTAAATAGATAGCCATAACATCTCAGCCATAATTCTCTTAAAAAATCTTGTTGAAAAAGGAAAATAAAATGTTGCCAAGATGCTTAAAAATCTTAAACCATCATTTTTACATTTCTCTCTCATAAGAAAACAGTTAATATAAATTAACATAACAAATTAGTAAAAAATATAAAAAAATTAAAATTAAAAAACTTTTTGGGGTGCTATCTCATCTACCAACTTGCCCACAAAAAACCTTAGACACTTACTTACTTAAAGGTTAACGGTAAAATATAAATAAATGTCAAAATATAAATAAATATATTAACAATCAACGGTTTTTTTTTAAATTGAAAATACATCTGATATTTATATATGCTATTAATTATAAGTCTCTTTTACCGTTCTTGTTCTTTGTTTGTGAATCTAGTTTTGAGTTTGGATCTTTTCTAGTAAGTTATAATTGTATCTTAATTACTAAAATTTTTAGCGTTTATTGTTTCATTTGCTTATTTAATTTATATTATTAATTACTAATATAATTATTTTAATATTATTTTTTACTATCTCTTGTTCTAAATTTGTTCTTGCCTCTCTTTTCTCTAGATGTAACATTTCGATTTCAAGTTTGCTTTGCTTTTTGCACACAATTCATGTTCATGTGCAAAGCGTCGGGAATCTCATCACAGCTACTTGGTGCCTCGTTGTACGTTAACGAACAATTTTGCATGTCATTAATAAGACGATATACTTCCTCTTGAATATATTGCATATACGGAATATCTATTAAAAAATTGTATAAAATTTTGTTTCAAATTTCATTATTAATCTTTTATGAATTTTTATTATTAAATTACTGTTCATATGAGCATTTGATGGAGCATCCAAAAATTGCATGTCTGGATATCTTAGTTGTCCCTTTTCTTAATCTTTGAATTCTATTTCGTGTTATAAGAGATGAATAAAAGTAAGTATTTCTTCGATTTTAATATAATGTTATTTTATATGCTACAAATTTATTTTCTATAGTATTGATATACTTAATTTTACTGTTATTACCTTTAACAGTTCCAGTTTGCTTTCCTTTCTGTTGAATGGGATGTGAGAAGTCTTTCTCGCTCAAATTTCTTGATCCTTGCTTCGACTGATTTGTGCTTTGCACACTATTCGTGTTCACATGCGAAGCATTGGGAATTTCAGCATTTGATCCCTCATTTAACGAACTATTTTGCATATCGTTAACAAGGCGATCTACTTCCTCCCGCATATGCATGTACGGACCATCTATTTAAAAATTGTATACAAGCTTTTTGTTTCAAGTTTCATCAATGATTTTTTAATATGAATTTTGTAGGAAAATTTAATGACAAATTACTGTTTATAGCATTTGATGGTGTGCCCAAAGATTGCATGCCTTGATGATTCGGTCCATATATTATCGGTCCATAATAAGTTGGATTTAAAGTACGGAAAGTGTCCTGTACAAAGAATTATATAATTATATATAATTTAATAATTGATGATAAATTATATAATTATAATTACTTTTCTATCTACTACGTACCTCCAAATGCAGCAGATGTAAATTGTAAAAGACATTCGATGTCAATGAATCTAAAAGAAATGTAAAATATAAATCATTTTTTTCATAATATAATATTAATATTAGAATGTTAATAAATACATACGATCTATTTGACCAGGATTGTGTTCCCCAGTTATCGAAAAATTTCCTGGTATGTATGGATAATAAGGATATGCATTGCCGTTATCTGGAGGAACGTAAGACACATTTGGGTTGCCATATATATTTGTTTGCGAGTTATCTGTAATTAACAAAGTAGATCAGTACATATTCTGATAAATTGTTAAGAAAAATTGAAACTGCATATCCAATTGCCAGTAAATTAATTCGTATGAAATTTATTTGCTGAAATATTTTTGTATATACAATCTGATAGGCTGTTTTAACGACAGCTAAAAATATTAAATATAGGGCTGCATTTTTCAAAATGTCCTCTCTGAGGAAGATTTTATTCTATGCATTCTGGTATACATTACATATATAGGTACTATTAAAAAATATAATTATAACAAATTTGGTTATTGGGAATTAGTGCTGTACTATGTGCACGATAAATTTCAAATTATTAAATTGTATTTTACACATCTGATTCGTACACATGTTTCGGCATATATTTTTCATTATTTTAATATCCGCAATGTTTCAGTACACATGATTTTAGTCCACAGGTTTTTTATTATTTTAATATCCGCAATGTTTCATGTGAAGTAGTCAATCACCATTTCTTAGAGTGAAGATGATTGACCACCTCACACGGAAACATTACAGATATTAAAATAATGAAAAACAAATAGATACTGAAGTCTTGTACGTCTTATGCTCATCGCTCATCTAATTATATGGATTCATCTATATGTACTAAAGATGGCTCAAGAGTTAGCCGAACATGTATACGAATTAGTAATTAAATATGTAAGATACAATTTAATAATTTGAAATTAATCGTGCACATAGTACAGCGCTAATTCTCATAACCAAATTTGTTATAATTATATTTTTTATATCAGAGAATTAAGATTATCATTTGTTAGATACTATATATTTCGAGTAAAATTGTTCTCGGAAGACATAATGTTTTAGGTTATAATATATATGTTTAGGTTATAATATATATGACATAATATGTTATTTATTTAGAAATAATTACCATTGTAAGGTGAAGAATAATTCTCATTTAATACTTTTGGTTTCGAACTTGATTTTTGAAGATTAAGGGATTTTTCAATCTTCCTTGCAGTATTATTCACCCTTTTAAATACTGCATGAGGTTTTTTATGTTCATCCGTTATTTCTTGTGTTACACTATTTGACTCTGTAGACTGTGAATTGTCGAATATAGTTATCATAGGTAAACTATTAGCCTCTTCCTATAAACAAAAAATGTGCGTTTTTATACTTTAAGAATTTCAAGTACAATATTAAAATTTTACAATATACTTACATTTGTCGTATAAATAGAATTATCTTCTACAGAATGATTTTTTAATGTTTGGCTTTGATTTATTTTACTAAAAATAAAATTACACTTTTAAAGAATCCAGTTTATTAGAAAAATGTGAAGCAATACTATTTTTTACGATAGAATGCAACTAATATATTTTAAGATACATACCGAAGTTCGCCGTGATGTTCATCAAAGCCACTTTTAGCAATATTGATATTAGCATCAACATTATTATCAATATTACTATTATTTATTAATACATTTTTATTTGTATTATTTGGCTTTTCATTTGTTATGATTATGGTATCTTTTCTCTTTCGCGAGAAAGAATTATATGGTTTTTTCCATCGTCGATCTAATTAAATATAAAATAAAGAATTGTTACATATAAATATATGTTACGTATAAATGACAATAATGATTTAATAATTTAATAAACTAACTTGAATCTATAGTAACTGAATGGTTTCTATTAATTGGTACCCAATTTTTTGGCCTATTTTTTCTTACTAAAGGTAATGGTTTCAAAGCATCGTATGGAACAAATTTTTTTTCTCCTAAATCTTTAATAAAAACCAGAACTGGCTCTTTCTCTGTATTCATTTCCTGTATATAACCGTGAAGCCAAAGAGGCCCTTGCTTCAATTTTTGTTGCTCAATTTTATTGTTAGTCTCGCTAGTACTACATTCTGGTAAATTAACTCGTATATTCTTGTTGTTATTTCTGTCACACTGTTGTAGATCATTTATGCTAATTTCTATCAGACATTTGCCGCCGACTTGAAGCTCATTACTGTTATATCTGTTCCAGCCAGCAGATTTTACCTCTGTATATAAATAATTTTAGTTTAATTTATTTTAAATATTTCACTTTTGCCCTCAAAAAAGAAAATAAAATTTCTATACCACACCTCGTTTCAATTCGTGCCATATATCTAACTCTATATTACGATAATAATCAGGAGCCAGCGCTTTTGCGACTTTATAAGGAATAGGTGCTCCTTTCCAGTCAGAATGCGCTTCGTTTGTATCACTATGTTCATTTTTTACTTTTTTATATAAATCTTCAATCAATTGCCTGCAGAAATATATCTCACTTTTTAAAAACAATCTACATTTTTAAATATAATTTAAAAACTTAATACTTAAATCATAATTTATAAACACAATTAATACAATTAATACGTAATTTATATACATCGAGGTCTGATTAAATAACTTACTCCCTAATATCAAGATTTCCCTTCTGGAAAAATCTGTCATGTCTAAGGGCAGGAGCTCGATTATGTAGCATTCTATCCGCAACAGTTTTTATGTTAGGTATTTGATACATATACCTATATACAACTTCATAAACAATAGCTATCAAAAAAGAAAAAATTACAAAGAATTTATAAAGAAGGCCATAAATGTGACACACAATGTGAAAATGTTACAATTACGTTATGTGCACTATAGATTTTCAGTACTGGCAATCAGTTCGAAACACATCTGCGATGTGCATCGATAAGAGTCACCAAGCTTCGATTAACTTAACGAGCCTAGTAAGCTTATAGCAGAATTTCAATGTAATATGTAAAAATGTAGTATGTAAAATTAGTTAATTATAATTAGTAAAATATGTTTAATTCTTCAGTTCACATTTTTTTCTCCGATAACAGCTTCGGTTGGAAAGTTACTAGGCCTGTTAAGTTGTAATCGGAGCTTGGTGTAATTCTGTTTTTATAATATGTGATTATCTAAAAATAAAGGTTGTCAAGAGATTCATCAATAAAATTCAATAAATGAATTTTATCGATGAATTTCTTGACAACCTTTATTTTTAGGTTAACAACCTTTAATCTTTATTTAACTATATATTATAAAAATGGGATTAAGAAATATTTACATTGGCAATATGCAGCTGATTGTACAAAAGCCATTGGGTAAACAGGCTCATATTGTTTCGGTTCTGTGTGACAAAGCAATATAACGCCTTTTTTAAAGCCGTTATTGGTAACGTTTTCGCATATCTGCTTCTCTCCAACGAATATGATTATGTCTCTTTTATATAACAAAGACATAGCATGAATTTCACTTGAGCCTCCCCACTCCGTAAAACATTGCATTTCATTCAGATAATAATCAAATGGCGTTGATACAGACTACAAAAAAAAAATACAGAAAATAATCACCAACCGAATCACGCATCGAACATCTCTTGATATGAGATCTATTCGATATCGCGTAGAGATCCTTACATCAATGAACAAGTGTTTCTTCTTCTTCATAAATTCTATACATTCTCTTCTTACTCGTAGATGATAATGTTGCGTGTGATATACTTGTTCACTAATTGCTCTAAACAAACAGGTTGGGTCTCTGGGAGTAGGTTTCCTGAAATAACCCTCCTTTGCCAACCATTGATCCACTGGTTCTTGCGTTCGCTTTGACATTTCTCTAATTGACATTATTAGTCAATATACTACTATAGATATATACATCCAGCTATAAAGTATCTTATTTTTTTAGAAAATTGTCTCCACATTACCTGTATCTATTCTTTTGCAATATTATATAGATAATATAAAAAATATTCGTTTTCTTTGATATGCTTTATCCACAAGGTATCCCAATTTAAGTGGCTATTTTTTATTTTCTAAAAAGAATGATATAAACCATAAAAAAAAAACGAATTACAACAAATACATTAACAAATATACATAACTTGAATACGATTCTAACCAAATTCATCTACTTATATCCTTAATGATAAACTTTAAATTATTAATGTTAATCAAATAATATTGATAGTATTTAAGAACATTAACTAATATAGGCTTCTATAGTCAATCAATTTTATATTTATATCGAAAATTATTATCGAAAGAATCTCACGTGTTATCGCGCTGCGACGAGGACAAAGAAATGATGTCTTAACGAGAACAATGATGGAAGACGCGAATAAATTCGAACCGATTACCAATCGAACAAAACACTTCACGGGAAAATCAATTAGTCTATTTTTTTCAATCTTTGGTCTCAAGAAATTCAACATCAAACGGAAAAATATGCAAGAAAGAAAAGATCTAAAGTAACGGTGAAAAAAAAGAGAAGCCATCAGTTCTGGAGGGGGAGGGCATGAAAATTTCTGAACTTTCTTGCGCTAGTCGAAAGAAAGCTCTCGCGTGAAAAATTTATAGAGAAAAAGGAAAAATGTGCTAACCTTATTCTTCTTTCTCTTTCCTATTCTCTTGACAAAAGCAGAACGACATTTCAAACACAGCATGCGTGATGTACCGCACTTTGACTTGATTCTTGTCTTCTTCCTTGGTCTTCTCTTTTCCCCTTTATCTCCCACTTCCCCCTCATCAACAAAATTTGTCACCAATCCAATTCGCTATCTGTTGCGCACGTGCACGTATCGCGGGCGATTGTTTACATTAATCAGATTTCACTTACGGCAAAATTCGCGTGCGAAGAGATACCGCAATTAAAGTGAATCGAGCGAAATCATCGTGAATCGATAAAGAAGATACTTACGTTTTATCTTTTCATTGGTATGACGATTCCATTCCGCGCAATGACATAAAGATATCATCGAATTCAGACGATGTTCCCGCTGATTCTAACGGAAATCCCCTCTGAAATCCCCTCGACAACTCGGGTCAAAATTCATTAAAATGGCAAAGGTCTTCCGAACGACATGCTAAAAAGTTGCGACATGATTGGCCGACATTGAGCGAGTTCAAGACAGCAAAGCGGTTAGGAATGCTTGCCGAATGAGTGTGATTGGTTCTTACTTGTGGATTCAACCAAGCATGCTTAATTGCTCGGCAAACAGACCTAACCGCTTTGTTGGTTTGAACACGCCCATTGCTAGAATGCTAACCAATCGCAATTTCGAAGTCGTATTTTCACTTCCGCTTTCTTAGCAAGTACATAGGCGCCAAATTTCAATTAACTCTTCTCTCATTCTAAAAATTGCGATTTAATTCTACGTAGTTTATTAAATTAGTTGTACATAGTTGACAAATATTCCGTGTCATTTAGTTACATTAATTAATTCATATCATTGGATCATTCAGATTCAGTATTTCTTTTCTTTGAAATATTGGGAATATCTAACCAGAAAGAAATCTAAGAGAGGTCATGGCGTGACAGACGAAAGTCACTGTAATTAGCGGCACCAACATCAATTTTATAAATTGATGTGAACTACGTATCACATTTTTGCCACTGTCGATAAAATCGTAGTGTAATAAAAAAATCGATAAATGGATTTGGTGCTACGGTCTAAACTGTGAATAAAGATATATAGTGAATATTAATTTACAAAAAATATTTCTTTTAATCAGATAAGGTGTTTTTTTTATAGATTTTTGGATTCTGAAAACAATATC
>Ga0157363_1001410_pt1 | contig 19994 bp, 8 predicted proteins | sample AttsexASBM1_FD_111477 | JGI IMG/M metagenome (GOLD analysis project Ga0157363, IMG submission 111477) | Fungus gardens microbial communities from leaf cutter ant in Ribeirão Preto, State of São Paulo, Brazil - Atta sexdens ASBM1 | ecosystem: Host-associated > Fungi > Mycelium > Unclassified ... | reverse complement strand
GATTGAAACGGACGAATTGCAAGCACTGCTGGATATAAACTCTACGCAAACTGAAAAGGAGCTTGCAGAACAGCTTGGCGTTACGCAGCAAGCCATATTTTTTCGTTTGTTTTTGAATAGATTAAATTTTACAAAAAAAGCTCAGAATTTTTTTGTACACCTAATATATATGATCATTTTAAAGACAAAAGTTTATTCTGGGACATCCTTTATATGTGCGACATAAGCTTTGATCTAAAAATTAACTAGCAAATTCTTTATTTTTAAATACGTAACCTCAAATTTATAAAGAAAAAAAGAATTAGAAACTTACTTTCCTCATTAAATATTATGTGTACGTAATATACTCCATCAATTTCTATTTGATAGCATTTGTTTGAGCGTTTGTAGACTCAGATATTATAACAGTTTAAATACACTATTTGTAAAATAGAAATATTAAAAGAGATCAATGTATGTGTTTACAAATCAGTTGCATAAAAATATTCTAAATATGGGCAATTATGTTAATAATGATTGAAAATACCGCATACGACTTCTATTGTAGACCCTGCATTAAGGCTGCACGACAAGGCATAAAGATGCAGACGCAAGCTTAAGCGTAGATGTTATGGCTCTGGCGCGATGTTCGTCGTGCGTGATATCCAATAAGAATAAACTTTTAGAATGAAAACATCAGTAAAGTTGTACATTCATTGGATATTGCGTGTCGCGCGCGACGAATCACGCTGATGTGCCGGACACTAGGCGATTATATGTAGCGCGGCACGCGATACGCGGTATAGAAACTAATTAGGTAACTATAGAACCATGTAAACCGTTCCACTTGTTTCTTTTCTCCTCTATTAGGGTAATGTCTCATGCGGGTCATGCGTGAGCAGATTCGTGTATTGCCAATCACAGAATTATTCTCTTAGATCTGCTTGAAATTTGCAAACAAATCTAAGAGAATGATTCTGTGATTGGCGATATGCGAATCTGCTTACGCACGATCCGCTGTATGGAACATCATGACATGTAGCGCGATAAGCAGCACGAGCTAATGATAAATAAACTTTAATATGTTTTTTTTAAATATATTAATTTATTTCTATGCTCATTTCATCAATATTCTTATTTTTCAACGAATTTACTTAATAATTTAAATTAATTTAATCTATCTTAAAAAGTGTTTAGTAACGTGAATTTGTTGTTGACCCATGCTTACCACGCTACATGTAATAGAGAAGAAAAGAAGCAAGCGGCACGATTTGCGCGGTTCCTATAATTACTACAGTATAAGTACGTATAGGCACTGAACGTCGATACCTTTAATGTAGGGGGTCTCAGGTTACATGACTTGCCGCCATGTTGTGGGTTAAAAAGATGCTTATAAATTGAGTTTTTATAAAAACTCAGAATGATTAAAAAAAAAAGACATAATTTGATTGTGTCATGAAAATTGTTCATAGCGAGTATGTTTTTAAATCAGAATTATATAATAATATAATGTTAACAAACTCATTATATAAAAATAATATTCATATTAATAATAATAATATTAAACAATAATAAGTAAATTAAAAATAATTGATTAAATACTATAAAAAGAAAAGTGTAATTAAATAATTATGTATGAAAAAATAATATATTGCATGAAAAAATTGTAATTAAATGTGAAGTTGTAATTTAATAGTATATGTTTATACACGCACGATCGCACGTACGCACGCATGCACACACACACACACACACACACATGCATACTTTATTATGAGAATACTTTATCGTACACAAATATAACAACTACACAATGTAGCATCTCTGAAAAAATTTGATTTCATTTTTTAGTGAAACTTAATTTATTAATTCTTTGCCATACTTTTCTCTTATCAACTAAAAAAAAATTAAGTTTTGTACGAACGGCGTACATGGCTCTCATTCGTAATACTCATGTTTGGCCCGATTTTCTTAGCACGAGTTTTACACGATATTGTAGACGAAAAGATTAATTATATTTTTTGGGAAGGAGATCCAGCTAAACTTTTTTTTTGTTTTGCATAGCAGGAGAAAAATTTTCACACCGCCTTCATCCGAGAGGGATCCAGTAGGGACACCCATCGAAGAGAGAAGACACCCAACGGCCCGCATCACTGAGTGTGCCGAATTCAATCCCGTGATCCCGTGATCTCAAAGGATACACCGGGACGGTCGCCTACCAACTAAAAAACTCTCCCTTTCCCTAACATTACGTCCAGGCATATTTGGGAGTGCTTCGGAACCACCGACAGATATTATCAGGGCACTCCCAATACCAAGGGATGGTTCCCACCTCTCATAAAAAAACCTCTATTTACAAAAACTTAAACCTAATTAAAAACTTAAACCTTATACATTATTTATTTACAATATTTACACTAATATACTATGAAGAGAAATGGTCCAGAAGAGTAGAAGACAGTATAGGTGGTACTATCCCACTTCCCGCCACCTCTCGTGGTCCCTCTCCACTTCCTCTTTACTTCTCATGACGAAAAATTTGCAAAGGCCTCACAATGATCTTAATCATCAAATCATCTAAATCCAGATTCAGACCGAGAGTTGCAAATAAATCCACTCTCTTCGCCACCCGCGAAGGACAGCGAAGGAGAGAAAATACCGCCGCCGCTCTGCAATGTTCGGCAGATCGGGGATTCAGGGCATATCTCCCGATTGGACACCGCATTATTGGACACAGCATTATTGGACACCGCATTATTGGACATCGTATTATTGGACACATGATTTTATTCCATACGTCTTTAAAAAATTTGCAATTTGATGTTTAAATTATTCTATTTAAGATAAAGCCCTCGTACATACATATGTACACACATCCAAATGCGTTATTATGGTTCACCGATCAGCTTATAGCTTTTTTTACTAAATCAATGATTTCTATCTATACGTAATTTATATGTTTATTTCATACATTAACGCATTTATTAAGATTTAAAAAAATTTTGGATTCATCATACATATTGAACAACATTTACTTAGGCGCGTCCCCATGGAGAAAAAAAAACAGCGGAATGAAATATTGACAGAAAAGATATAGGATGAGGCTTCTTTCTCCATGGGGATGCAGCCCTATACGTGTCACATCGTATATATATATATAGGGGCATTGCTTTCTTTTACTATTTCGATATTTTTTATCGATATATGCTTAATTAAAATAACGTACATTGTTATATATATTTTACTATATAAAATGAAGATACATCGAGAAAATGAAATTATAAAAGAGCATTAAGGCTGATTATCCTGTGACTGCGTCACGCGTCTCGTATATATATATATATATATATATATATATATATGTATATATACATATATTGTACATATACACAATCCCTTTCTTTCTCTTTTTCGACGATGCGATGCGTTACGCGCTCAGTGGAAACATATCATAAAGTGTTACATGTGATATTTTGAAGGTTAGATAATCTGTCATGCAATGACCTAGTTTATATCGAGCACTTGATACGCGTATTAAGGCTACGTTCCAAAACGTCCTCTCCGAGGAAAATTTATTCAAAATATATAGTACACGTAACATATACTACAGTAAAATTTTCCTCGAAGGATGTTTTAGAATCCTAGATATCCACACTAAATCACTTGATACGCTTGGTATAAATGCTGGTGGATTATTTTGATCTGATACTTCTGAATCACGAGTATCAGACCAAGCTGATACGCATATCAAATGACATCAAATCTCAATATGCTGTAAACGCTTGATTCGTTTTAGATCGCATATTAAAATTCGCCACTGCTTTTAAGTTCAAGTTAGAATTAGAAGTTTTATAAAGTAAAGCAGTAAAGACATCACCTAACCTGTTCTGAGGCAGATCGGTATAAAGAAGAACATATCAAATATTTAATCCTCATCCATTTGATACGCATACATATTAACCGATTTAACGGTGTAAAAAGACTCAATCGACAATGCGATTCATTAATGGCTGATATGTTATATATTAGGCCAATATTACATACGTTGGTTTTTTTGTCGAACGACAAATTTTCAAGTGTTAATTGGCTATAGGACAAAGAGATCCGAGATCATCTCTCTCTTGTAATCAAATACATACCTAACATAACATACATACCAAATACATACTTAATACATACTTCCCAGTTGAGTGTCTCCAAGTAATTTTGGACCATTGTTGACATGTGCGATGGTGCGTTGTCGTGGAGGAAAATCAGCTTGTCATGTCTTTTCCGATAATGCGGCCTTTTTTCATGCAGAACACGGTGCAATTTGATCAGTTGTTGGTGGTAGCGGTGAGCATTAACAGTTTCACCAGGTTTTAACAGCTCGTAGTAGATGATATCCTCCTGATCCTACTAACGCACAGCATCGTCTTCCATCCGAAGCGATTCTTGAGGAAGATGTTGATGATTGATTATTGTCATAACCTCTGAATTTTGATTTTCGAAATAAATTCGTATGAACTTGTGAATTTTCAAGTAGAAATATTTGATTTTATCTAAAAAAATGTTGAATTGTGCAGTAAAATGTAAAAATTCTATAAAAAAATATATAGAAACAATAAAATTTTTTCGCTTTTCGAAGGATGAAATTATTTCGGATATATGGGTTAAGACATGTGGCAATCCAAACGTTTCCAAACAGGTATGTAAAAATTTTGTTTTTCTATAATTTCTTTAGTTATTTACTAATTAGTGATATTTATTTTTATCAAACATTATTTTATTATAATTAATTCAATGTATTTATTTTTATATTTATAGCGAGAATTTGCTTAAAAAGTCCTGTTTTCTGCCCTGTTATGAGAAATCACTAATACAGTAAATGAAGTATTCACCGCAGAAAACGCGAAAACTGAAAGTGGATGCTATTCCAACGGAGTATCTTGAAGTAATTTCAAATAAACCTACTAATTCAGTAATACTTCAACAAAAGATGCATTACAAGAATTACTAGTGCTGAGTGTTTAACTTTAATAAAAGAATCAGTGCCCATTCCCTTAACTATATATGTGTTTCAACACAAACGGATGTGGTTAATTTATGTGACAGATATATTATTTAAGAATTATACGTAATGAGCTACATCCAGCATTATTATTTGATTATAGCTTTATATAAATAATAGCTTTATATAAAATTTGTATTTGTATTTAATTATAGCTTTATATGAAATATGTATAAAATATTTTTAGGATTTCAAAAAATAAATGATATATTATTTAAGGTATATTATTGACAGGTATACTATTTAAGAATTATACGTAATGAGCTATTACATTAAGCATTATTATTATTTGAGTATATTTATATAATAGCTTTATATATGGTAAGTAATAGCTTTATATAAAATTTATATTTGAATTTATATTTGTATATAAATAAACTTAATATTGATTTTCTTTTATTTGATTGGTTAAATTTCAATTCATTCTTAATCTCAAAATTTGTTCGCATTGCATCTAACATCCTATTCTTACCATAGTTCCTATTCACTCCAACGCATTCATTGGAATGAGTAGAAGCTGTGATAGGAGCAAGTGTGTGTTGGAGCATGCGACACCAACAATCTCACCAACAATCTAGTTTGATATACTTTAAATATTTGATTCAAATTTTGGACAAAATTTATACCTTGACAGAAAAACAGAAAGCAGGAAAACACTATCAACGCGAGTTCCCATTGGCTTCTGCTTTTCAACTTTCTGGTTTTCTGTTAAGGTGAACCCTGAACTGAGGTGAACTCTGAACCCTCCCTTAAGATGTAGATAATTTGCAGAAAATATAATTTAATTTTTTTTATTAATATAAATTTTTCGATTCCAAAAAACTGCGAGAAAGAGATAGATGCATTAAAAAAAAAGCAAAGATTTTAAAGAATACGCAGATTAAAACAGAAGTTCATAGTTTATCATTTGTATTTACGCCTGGACAAGTGGAAATGCTACTACGTCCGAAAAAGAAATGTTATAAATGGTCATCGGATGCTGCAGCAATATCATTGCGAAGTAAGTCCAAAGACAAAAATTAAAATTCCATTACCTGGATTATCCACGCTCCAGACATGAGCTACTTCACTAAGCTAAATTTAGAATCTGGATTATTATCTGATGTACTTCGTTAATAAAATATCAAGGCCGCAAAAAGAAAGATTTTGAGAAATTAATAATTATAAGTTATAATGAAATGCATTTGTCAAATATTGATGTAAAGTTACAAAAAATTGTTAGTCCAAATCAAATTTGTCAGGTAATTATGATAAGAGGATTATGTAGCCCGTGGAAACAACTAGTATTTTATAATTTTGACATGGCAATGAATAAAGATATTTTAATGAATATTATTGATGAATTGTACGAAGCAGGATTTATGGTGGTTGCCATTACTAGTGATATGGGACTAAATATGACTATCTGGAAAAATTTAAATATCGGTTTGGAAACACATTTCAACAACATTTCAGAATTGTTTTTTCATTCATCCAAAATCAAACAGAAAAATATTTGCCGATTTCTTTCATCTATTGAAACTGATTAGAAATAACTTTATAGATAGTGAATTTCATCTAAGTGATAATAATCTGGATATAATAATAAATAAAAATTGCGTCGAAAAAATTATTAATTATGCAATGTAGATTTTAAAATTGCACATAAACTGACTAATCGTCATTTAATGAGTTCAAAAATTGAAATATTCAAATTTGTAATCATTTTTGCGTAGTAATAGAAAAATATGTATAAAGTTAAACAAATAAAAAATAATTTGGTAAAGCAATTTTTTAATCATTTTTGTTCTATTAACATAATTCTCAATATTGTACAATTTTACAATTGTTTCATTAACATAGAAAATATTGAGTCGGGGAAAAAGTTTCTTTGTATTTTTTAATTCAAAATTGTATATATAATATCTTCGTCAAAAATGAACGAAATTTAAATTTAAAAAAAAGATTTTAAAACTTGAAATCTCTTTTTGAAAGGTTACTATATTTTTTTTGAGTTTCTATGAGTTTGGTAATTTTTAAAAATTACAAGCTAAAAAATGAAAAATTTTCTTTTCACTTTGAGAGTCTCTTACGTGCTCAAAAAAAATTTATCAAAAATTTTCGACTACCTACTGTGAAAGCTTGAAGCTTTCTCTACAAAATCATTAAAAAAAAATGTTCCTATGATTTTTTTTTTCTGATTTTGCTCCTGATTTTGTTCCTGAGTTATATGCGAGTTAAATAAAGAAGCATTCTGACTTGATTGCTCATAACTCTAATAAAAATCATCATGCCGCAATTTAAAAACAGATTTTTAAGACTAAAAGTTTGCTCTAGCGAATGATATAATTGTAACAAAAATTTCACAACAAATTTTTGCAAAAACTTTTACAAAAAAATTTTTTTAAATACGAAGAAACTTTTTCTCCGACTCAATATATTTATTTTTTAAACAAATTTTATTGAAATATTATAAGACAGAATAAATAATTCATATTTTAAATTATATACTATACAGTATTGTAAAAATTGTGTCGGACATAGAAATATTTTTATAATTATAATAACAAATTGTAATATCAAAACATTTTAGTAATTGTAATAATGTCAAAACATTTAAATAATTAAAAATTTTAATTTAGTTACAATAAAAATTCAAAACATTAAAAATATATTTCAAAAAATGTTAACATTCTTTATATTATTTTTGTTTTGTTTTATGTTCAAATATTTATAATTTCATATTGTTATTTTTAAACAACAAAAAGTAAAAAAAATTTATTTGATTTTATTATTAACACAGAAAATCAATTAATTATTAAAAATTGAATATTGAATGTTTTAAAAATCAACAAAAAGAGATTTAAGTGAGATTAATATATTTTTACATTTGAATGTAACGCCAAACGTGAACTGGGAGTTGATTTTGATTGGCTCAAATAATAAAGCTGCTCTCTCGGACACACCATGTAATCCTTCCATCATAAACACATAAATTCTTTGCATTAGCGGTGAATTCGTATTTTTAAAGCAATGAATTTGTGTTTTTAACGCAATAAATTTGTTTTTAAAGAGTGAATTTATGTTGTTTTTAAAGCAGAACGTATACATAGTGCTATACTGAGTTAGAATGCGAGATATTTTAATTTCTAAAGTCTCTAACTTTAATGGTTAATAACTCTATTCACGAGGCTGACCGCTGCGTTTTTTTTTCCATTCTTTCATTTTGAATGAAAATAGGTTGAATGAGTATATTTTTATTAAAAGTTTAAATGGAGGGGCTATTCTAAATAATTACTCTTAACCTCAATAATCGTCAACTTTAACTCTTATTACGGGGCAAAGCGACGCTTATTTCTATCAGGTTCTTTCATTTCATGCAAAAACATCGAATAAGTCTAATTTTATTGCTAAGTATACAATTAAGTAATAGCTTTTAGAGTAAATCAATCTGATATTGACAAGAGCACGTAAACCAATATCAGTTTTTATTACGAATATCTAATATTGTTTGTTCATAATAAAATATACTAAGATCTAAATGTTTCGACCATTTTATTAGGTTATCTTCAGTAGTTTTTAAATATAATGTTTATCTGATTTCATCATTAACTTGTTTTTGTCTATCTATCATTATAATTAATTGTCCAAAGACTTGAAAGACATTTACAATTAAAATAGTTAAAGAGTAAAATTATAAATGAGAAAAAAAAATTACGATCAATTGAAATTTCATTCGTTCAATATTTGCCGTTTATTTATCTGTCTTCCTCGAAATTTTACTAATTCTAGTGCAGAATTTACAAGCTGTATGAACGCTGTTTTACATGTAGAACAATCAGTTTGCTTTATCATTTTTTTTTGCAATAAAACCCGAAACATAATAAATTATGCAATCAAGTAAAAATTATGCAATCTATATCATTCTTTGTGTCATTTCGCGGTGTACCAATGCGACATCTGTAGTCACATGAATTTCCTCATTTCGAGGATCACACACACACACATTTTCTAGTGAAATACGGCTGTGTGAATACACCTTTTATTCTCACATCATGACCCTATGTAATCTTTTCAACTCGTATTATTTATAGGAACACACACATTATCAATTATTAATCAAAAGAAATCAAAGAAGAGATGTTTTTCTATCATATTATATTACAAAAAGCGTAGCATTATTAAGGATAATAAGTACTATTCGACAAAAAATAAGGAACATTTTCGAACACTCAAAATTGCAGTTGTGACAGATCGGTTGTAACACTTTTTTCGATGGATTTTGGAATTTAGCCTTGCTCCTAGAGGTTAAACGTAAATAGTCAAGATTCACGTTCACGATTGTACAATATTCAGAAGTGTTGTTAGACGGATTTCAGACACATGCGCATCCAATGTAGCTTCAGTAACGTACCGGTCACTAGTAAATAGAAGATCAATTGCTTAGAATTGAGAATGAAAATTTTAGTATATTTTACATATTTTACATACGTATACAATATATATATTTCTATATATATATACATATATAAAATTCTATATATGTATACATATATAAAATATATAAAATATATTAAAATTTTCAACATTTTTGAAAAAATGTTACATATGCGACTAATAATCTCCTATTTACTAGTGACCGGTACTACATTGGATGCGCATGCGTTTGAAACCCAACCCGTCTAACAACACTGAATCAGGAACTCGATGAAAAATCATCGTAGACAAAAAATCAGAAAAACATTTGAAAACTTGAAATCTCTACTTTTGAAATCCGTAATTGATATTTCAATCTGATTGATCCTTTACGGAGCCTTTACGGACACAAATGGATATTCATCAAATCTAAAAACAAACTTTACAAAAGTCGTCTAAAGTCGTGAAATAAAAATTACATAAAAATGCGGTATAGCAGAAAGATATCAAAAGAATGAATTTTTATCTTCAAATTGCTTTTCTTATTGAGCGTTGTATAATTTTTTTCACCGAGTTATTGAACGTTGGAACAAAAAATTATTACTTTTGTTTCAATGTTTCAAATTGAAACAAAATGTTTATTAACATTTATTAGCAATATGTGACTCAGTTTAAGTTTACTTAAGTCAACATTGGTTAATGCGATAAGTATTTTTTTGTTGACATTTGAGAATCTAGGAATCTGCGCATAATAGAAGAAATATTAGGAATAAGAATGAATATTAATTAATAAATATCAATTAAAATTTTAACTTACAAAAAAGCTAATTACAGAAATATACGATTTCTGAAGTTTTAATATTTATTCCTAATATTTTCTCTATTGGACATCTAATAAAATTTGTAATTGCTTTTGTAAGATATAAGTGATGATGGCGTTTGGAGGTCCAAATTTGGAATTGATCTTAAAAATGGACATATTTGATCTTCCTTCCTAAAAATTTAATAAGCAAAAACAAATATTTTTATACATTATAGTTCGTGAGAGATGAGGTTTTTCCACTAAAAATATATTTATTTCAACCATACAACAGAAAAGATTTGAGAGATGCAGAATGTGCCTTTAATTATCGCTTATCTAGAGCCAAAAGAATCATTGAGTTTGAAATATTAATTTCTCGTTGGCAAATATTGATTAAGATTATATGTTGCAATCCCGACAATGCTACACATATCATTAAAGCACTAGTTTGTCTGCATAATTTTATTATCAAAATTTTATACGTTATGACAAAATTTGCTTGATATAAAAGCTGTGCAATCTGTACTTAAAATAGTAATCCACAGACTAGTAGTTTGCATGAAGAAACAAGGTTAACTTCTTAAAATTGGATTTTAGACGTCTAATTAAAACGTAATTGTTATATGAACATTTATGAGTATGATATGCGTGAGTGAGATATTGATGTAATGATGTGTCAATGACATAAATCATTTGTATGTGCTATTTACAATATAACTAATCTTTAGGATCCCCTTATGCTAAAATGTATCTTAAAAAGGTTTCGAAATGCTTAAAAATAAAAATGTGTTATAATATAACGTTGATTATTATGTATTAGTATATTAGGATCATGGTAACGGCGAGTTATTGAATAACTAATTCTAAAATAATCACTAAAATTCGCCATCTAATAACGGAGGTATTAAGAAGAGCCATATAATATTACTTTCTCCTCTGTTTCAAAAAAATAGATATTAAATTTATATTAATATTAAATTTAAATTTGCATAACAAATTTTTGCCTCAATAATAAAGGAATAAATTTAGATAAATTATTATTCTGATGTACAGTAGTGGACAAAATAAATCACACCTTTAAAGAAATTGAATTTGTTTGTATAACTATTTTTTTAACAAGCAAATAGATTATTGGATACAAGAAAATCAAAACATTTGAAAGTATTCTTTATTTAATAAAGAAAAATATATATAATATAATTAAAATTGTGCTCAATTCCTTTTTATTTAAAAAGTTTATAAAAAAAAGTATTTAAAAAAAATTTATTTTTTAATATTGATACATTTTACTCTGGACAAAATAAATCATACACTTTTAGAAATAATAATAATTTTAGAAGTAACAAATAAAATTAATTTTAATGGTGCTTAACTTGATTTGCCCACCTTTTGCTTTAATACTGCTTCCAGTCGATGGCACACTTTCGACTAATTTCTTCAAATATTCAGGATCAATTTTATTCCAGGCCTTCTGGAGTATAATACGGTCAGTTACATTTGTTTTATTCACGTTTCCATCTAAATAAGCCCACAGATTTGAATTCAAATCTGATTGTGGCGGCCATTCGAGCAGTTTTATTTTATTAAATTTGAAAAAGGAAGTGATTTTTTTTGCCTTATGCTTCGGATCATTATCTTATTGGAAGATAAAGTTATTTTCTAAATCCAATTTCAAAAGAGATTCTTCTAAATTCTCACACAGTACATCATCCGTTATAATGCCTTTAATTTAATTCAAATTATCGACATCAGATCAAACAAAGCACTCTCATATCATGATACCTCCATGTTTTAGTCTTTTGAATATTTACTTTTTTGAGAGCTTCACCAGTTTTTCGCCATACCCTAGATCGTCGTTTTTGTCCGAATAATTCTATTTTCTCTCATCCGACCATAATACTTTTTTAAAATTTAGAGGATATTTACGTATTTTTTAGCAAATTCAAATCTCTTTTTCTTATTTATTTTATTGATGAAAGAAGGACGCTTTGATGCGAACACGCTTTTCAGTCCAGATTCCTTAAGTCTGCGACGTACAGTGCAACTGCTGACATTCAGATTCATCGATTCCACAATATTTCGCGATGATAGCTTCGGATTTTATTTTCGATTAATTTTCATTCCATTCGAATAATTCTGGTGTCTCATCACGAGAAGTTGTAGCCCGCTTTCGATCTTTTTCAGAATAGTTTGTCACAATCCTATGTGTTTCGTACTTTTTCCAAATGTGCTGCACTGCTCCAACAGAGATTGCATATTTATCAGCGATTATTTTAAAGGAATCACCATTCTATCACGAATTACCAAATTTCAGATATCAAGAGAAATTTGCTTCTCTGACATTGTTCTTGTTCGTCACAATTACTACTGATCCACCGAACACATAAATTATAATCATGGATACAACGTAAACAAACAATGAAATGACAAACAGTAACAGAACGAAGAAATGTAAACATTGACGGGATCCTATGTATTATACTTATTTAAGTATGATTTATTTTGTCCAGGGTAAAATGTATCAATATTGAAATATAAATTTTTTACAAAAGAATTGATTGATATTTAAATGAAAGATTGATATTTAATTATTTCGCATTTTCTTTATTTAAATATTGTACTTTCAAATGCTTTGATTTTCTTATGTCCAATAATTTATTTGCTTGTTAAAAAAATAATTACACAAACAAATTTAATTTCTTTAAAGGTGTATGATTTATTTTGTCCACTATTTATAATGTGTATTATTGTATACATTGAGAAAATTGTATATTTTTCTAAGAAACAAAAAAGATAAATATTTGTATATACATATTCTAGAATATTTATATATCTATATAACTCAGAAATATGTTAATAAAGTTTTATTTTTAAATACATTACCTATATTTTTTATTGCGTAACAAGTAATACAAGTAACAAATGCTGAATTAATAAAATATCAGAAATACTGATGAAGTGTTATCTTTATATATGTTATGTTTTTGTTTATTGCGTAATGTAAATACAAAAGTATCAAATCAATCAAACATATTTATTATATGTACAAGATAATACTTCAAATGACAAAAACATACATAGAAAATAAGTTCTATATACTAAATATTATATTTTTTGCGAAATATTGTAAATATAGAGTAAGTAAAATCCTATTTAAATATGATAATCCTATTTAGATATGATATTTCTTTATTTCTTTAATTCCTTATAATAAGACATTATGTAACACGTTGGTATTTTCCTGTTTCTTTTCGCAAATCCAGACTTATTTGTGTGTAATGCCAGATTTGCTAAATTAAAAGGTACAATACAGGTCATATCGCGTAAAGTTTAAGAGAGTACTGCGTGCTTATAATGGCCAATTCTATTCATGTGTAAAATCGATTTAAATATTATTTCAGATATGTTATAAAATTATAAAAGTTATCACAAAAAATTTTTAGTTTATTAGGATATACAAAGTTTGCTTCATACATATTGTGATATATTTGAAATTAACGATATAAATTAACGATATAAAGTTAAATCTAAAATAAAACTAATTCCTCCCTCCTTCCCTCCCTCCTTCCCTCCCTCCTTCCCTCCGCCCCCCCCCTTTTCTCTCAAATATTTAAGATTATTATATATGCGTATTAATGACTTATTCAATTTATACAGTACGAGGATATTTTCGAAATTGAAATAAAAAAAAATTCAATATATAAATGGATTTCCAAGAATATAAAGAGTTCTATTTTAATAAATAGACAAATATTTAAAAAATAAATGGATTTACACAAAATGATTTATGCAAAAATTTACATTAACAAATATATTAAAAAATTATTTTAATATTATAAAATATATTACTATAAAATATATAAAATAATTGATAAAGTGTTCGCTTTTCGATAATAGTATTAATACTTTTACAAAGTTATAAAAATCGCTGGATCAAAATGAATTAAGAAAAATACAATTCTATTTTAATAAAGGTGATTATTAAAGGAAACAATTTCACATTTTAAACAATACATCAATGAGAAATAAAAATCTGACAGCTTTTCAAAATGCTATAAGAAAATATTTTTTCATTAAGTACTTTTTGAATTATGATGCTTGAAAATTACAGTACCGCCGGCATTAGCATTATGCAAGGTCCATCTGACAGCTAAAACGTCTTGAATGTTGTTCAGGATCATGTCCTGGATAACATTTGTCAAAATCAAAGCCAGAAATTATTACTCTTATTTTCATTTTTGCACTACAAATTCATTTTTACGTAAAAATAAAAATAAGAGGTACAACTTTCATTTAATCTTGGTAAATGATATCTGAACAACATTCAAGAGGGCCGCCGGTTGGACATCTCGTAATGCTAATACCGGCGGTACTGTAATTTTCAAATATCATAACTCAAAAAGTATTTAATGAAAAAATATTTTCTTATAGCATTTTGAAAAGCTCTCGACGTCAGCTATTAGATTCTACCATCAAAAATAAAATGTTCCATTAAAGAAAAAACAATGTGACCTTGAAAACAACCTGACCTTGGTGACGCCAAATAAATGTCAAATAAACGGTACCTTTTTATATCCTCCTCCGAATCATACAACTTTTATTTGAAATATTTTTTCCGTATCTACCATAATTTTCGAGAAATCTTAAAGTATTATTTGAAATAGAATACCCTGTTTATGCATGCACGCACGCATGCACGCACGCATTAGACTAACACATTTGACAAGAAAAAAATTTTTTTTAATCGGCCTCTCAGCTTAAAAGCTTCCATTTCATACCAAAACAACACCCCTTAATTTTTGTCAAAAAAATATTAAGATTTAGAGGTCGCTAGTGAACGATTTTTAAATCGAAGTTTCGATTTTCCTCGATACATGTTTGATTGCATATAAAAATTGCTTAATCCGGATTTTAAACATGGTTACTGTATCTTTAGTCGCTGAACACAATGCAATAATTCATTTAGCTTTACAATACGCCTTAAAAAATAGAGCTTAATTAATGTGAAAAAAAATGGTCAAATTTCAATTCAAGATCGATTTTAATAAAGTTCCAAGCGTACAAATGGGTCGTTTCTCCTCTCATATTGTTTAGATTCAGTTGGGATTTTCCCGAGATCTTCTACAGCTTTAAAAGGATTGCATTTAACAGGATGTTTTTAAGGATAGAAACAATTTTTTTACAAGTTCTGAAATACATAGCTTATAGTTTTGATATCCTCAAATCGAAACTTCAATTTGACAATAAAAAACTTTGTTAGAAAATGAAATGAGTACATAATACAAAAAAATATAATTTAATTAATTAAAATAAACTATAAATAAGGACAAAAATAGAAATGCAATTCCAATGGAATCATTGGTGATCTAAATAATTCATAATATATTATTGAAAATTTTGATATTGATAATACAAATAATTTTCGGAGACAAACATTTACGTATTAAATTTTGTAAATTAAATCTTACGAATTTCAATATTTCAACGTTCTGTTTTAAACATAATGAGAAAATCTGACGGTTATCTCACTAACAAGGGAAGTCAGATGTTCAATTAGTTTAGAAAAAGTAATGGTTAGAAATTAATAGTATTCTATCTCCTATTAACTAAAATGGGTGTCGCTCGAAAAATTTGATATTCGTTAAAAAAATAAATTTAAAATCCGTTATAAGCGGCTCCGAAAATGGGTTTAAATGACATTTTTTCGTAACTTCTTTTATATTTTTTGGATTTTTTTTCTACACACTTGTGAATAATATACATAAATGAAATAGAAAAGAAAACTTCTCAATTCTAATTGTGGATTTTATCTATCTATAACTGAAATTCGAATTGCGTTTGGATGTGATACACTTTTAAAGTTGTATAAATGTATGTACGTGTAAAAGTACATATACTTTCTTATACATCACGTACATTACTACACGCACGCACAATTAAAAAATAAACTTTTATAATTATATTATGTAGATCAAACAATTATGTTATGAATTAAAATAACAAAAAATGAAAATGTATAATTACAAAAATATATGTACTTTTATACATACATTCATATACATATCAACTTTATAAGTGTACCGTATCCAAATGTAGTTCGAATTTCGAGAGACAAAAATGTTCAACATCCATTACTGAAATTAAGACTTAAGTTTTTCTTTTTACTCCACTTACATATATTACATGTATGTAGAAAAATCTAAAAAGTAAAAAAAAGTTATGAAAAAATGTCATTTAAACCCATTCAGAGCCATTTATAGCAGACTTTAAATCCAGTATTCTAAATATCAAGTTTTCCGAGCGAATGGCATTCATTTTAGTTAATAGGAGGTAAAATACTATAATGTCTAACGTTACTTTTTCTAAACTAATTGAACAGTAACAGTCTGAGTAACTTTCCTTGTTAGTGAGATATAATAGTTAGATCTTTTCATCGTGTTCAAAACAGCGAATATTGAATTCGCAAGGTTTAATACGAAAATTTGCAAGATTTAATACGTAAATGTGTTTCTCGGAAATTTATTTGCCTCATCAAAATTTTCGATAATATATTATTATTTGAATCAATATATTATTATTAGAATTATTTGGATCACCAATTATGATTTCATTGAAATTCCATTCCTATTTTTGTCCTTATTTGATATATGTAGTTGTTTATTTCAATTAATTAAATCATATTTTTTTGTATTATGTACTCATTTTCTAATAGGTCATTTTATTGTCAAATTGAGGCATTCGATTTGAGGATGTCAAAAATGACAAAATAATATATTTCAAAACTTGTAAAATTTTGTTCCTTTATTAAAATTTTAAAACAATATTACAACATACATTAAAAACAATTTCTTTACGCTCGTATAACTTACAACAGATTAATAAATAGTAAACCCAGGTCAACAAACTATAATTAGATATGACAAAGTAAAATTTATTTTCCACAATTATAATTTTCGATGATAATCGTTTCAAACGGCTTAAGCTACACTTAGTCCTCATCAATTGCAGAAAATTCAGAGACACAGTAATGGCACGATGCTAAGGGAATGCGTTCTTAGAGCGAGACATTGCCGGGTACATTTACGCGAAGCGATGAGTTGTTTGAGATCACGATTATTATATCTCAATGACCGCTATGCTGATCAAATTCTAAGCATAATCAATCGATAATTTGTATTATGTAATTGTGTAATGAAAATGCATTTATTTTTTTTTCTATTTGCCCTACGAGTGGAGGTATTGCAACAAATTCCAAAATTTTACAAACAAGTTAAATTTTAATTTTAAGAAATGTGATCCACGTCTGGCTTATGAATTACGTCTCGAACTTCAGTTGACAGATGACAATCTCAAACTTTTTACATTATTTTTTTAATAATTCCTTAATGATCAAAAGTCAACTAATGAAACTGTCCGATGGTCTCTCTCATGATCATGACTTTGACAATGAGTCAATCATTTTAATTTTTTTTATACCTTTATAATACGCACGCGCGCGTGATAGGTTACTGCTACACTGCTACTTCCGAAAGTTGTCCGGTGTGATGATCTTCATAATGTATGGGAGAATCAAGGTCATCGGAGGTGAATTATTCATTTTAATTTTAATATCTTCTTAATAAGCAACGATCGCCTGCTAAAACTGCCTGATGATCACTCAGGATCATGATCTTGACAATACATGTCAAGCCCAATGTCATTGCAGTTAAGTTCTCTATTTCATTTTTAATATCTTTTTAATATGTTTCATTTTTAATATCATTTAACATGACGAGAGTAACTGCTAAATCTTCCAAAGATTGCAGGAAATGTAGCAGAAAAACAAGTGTCGTATGCCACAGGTCTATGTTAAGTATCAATTACAGTTTGAAAAAAGGAATAAAATTAAGTGAAAGTTAATCGAAAAAAGTAATTCTAATCAAAATTTATGTCTGTCATAATTAAGCCTTATGATTCCTTTATTAAATTTCCTTAATTTAATTTCATATGTTTTACGAATTATTTCATTGGTTAATACTTAATCGTATATTTCAAATTCTGAAACAGGCCACCCAAAGTTTAAATTTATACAGTTAAGAATCTTTCCATGATTTCATGAAATTAAAAAGGAACATTTTTTACAAATATATTTGTATAAAAAATGCAGGGATGTAAAATAAAATAACGCCGTAAATTTTATCGTTACAGTTTAATAAATGACTGATATAGATAAACAGTTTAATAAATGACTGATATAGTTAACGATGTTACAGTTTTTTACGATTGCTGACTACACTAATTTTGTGCTACGCTTGGAAAAATCACTTTAAAAGATAACATTTTACCATTACACTTTTATTTACTGAAAAGGTTATTTGTAATGAGTAAAAAGTTACGCGTTACAAATAATGAGTTATTATTTTTGAGTGACCGTTACAAATACGATCTACTCGTTGTAATAAATACGATTGAATGACTCTCCAATCCTGATGTTACAGTTAAAAATCTTCGTAAAAAATGTAGTAAAATAATTGATGTACTTTTTATATAGAAAGGCGTTAAACTACAAAAGTCATGATATTAGTATATAAATTTATCTTTTTGAAAGAGGTAAGAAGGCGCTACAAATATATGTTTCCGTGAGAAGAAATTTTACTACATTAAAAAATGATTTTAAGGAAACATTAAACACCATAAAATACATGATATCAGTTCAAAACTTAACCTTTTAAAAAAGTGGAGAAAAAAGTGCTAAGAATGTATATTGTTCAGTTCTTCGGAAAAAAATGAATTGATTAATTCATATACTGTTTCTAAGAAGAATGTTAAACACTACGAAATGCACAAGATATCAGAATATATTTTACTTTTTCAAAAAAGGTAAAAAAGCGTGGATACATGATTTGAAGAAAAAAGTTTATTAAATTAAAATATGTGATAAAACCTAGGTAATACGTATTTTTGTATCTATTAAAATCCCATAAATAAAAATTCTACTTAATTTGAATAATACATATCAGGCATACAAAAGATGTGACCAATAATAGGTGCTAAATTTGTCACCAAGTTAAAAGCCCATAAATAAAAATTGTACTTAATTTGAACGTATCAAATATATAAAAGATATACCTGATATCAATAATTGGCATTACATTATAATCTTTATCTCGCTTAATCCAAATCATATATAAATCTTGAACAAAACTCTATTGTATAAAATTAAAAAATGAAATCCAAATTGCGTTATCTTGTCAACCCAAGAGTTATCACAGAGAATTAAGAACGTAACAGAACAAAATTAAAAAATTTAAATAAAAAAATTTTTATGTAAAAACACTTGGCGCTGCTGGATCTAAAAATAAAAACCGTTCAAACATAATAATGAATTTAATTTAAATGCTACATTTATTAAAAAGATAATTGAATATTTTACAAAAATTACAATGGTATTGCAGTACTACAGTTAAACCTAATAATTTTCACAACAACACAAAAGAATTTTTCACAAAAGAATTCCAAACTTAAATACTTATGTCCTATACTTAATTCTAATCTGCACTGTATTACTCGCTCGCACGTATTCAGATTGATTATACTTATTCCCATCGTATTTTGTTTCTAAATTTCTTTTAATCTTACATGTTATAGACATTATTTATGCATACTTACGTTATTATTGTATTTATATATTAGTACTTTATCATAACATTTTTCTAGAGTCACTATAATCAAAGTCGAGACGTGAGCTTCACTCTCGGGATTGGTCAGCGTCATGTTTGGGATCGTGCG